>R20__coassemble_414_pt1 | contig 32014 bp, 17 predicted proteins | sample R20__metabat2_high_PE_049 | metagenome-assembled genome bin R20 | reverse complement strand
GTGTTAGCTGTTGCTGTCAACGTTGCTGTAGCGCCGTGGTTATATGTGCCGGCTCCTATGACTGTGCCGCCTGCTTCTGGGTTGGCTGTAGCAGTAACCTGGTAGCTGTTCAAAGTGAAGTTAGCGACGTAGGCGCCTGCTTCTGTCACAGTAAAAGTGTATTCCGCATCGGCTGAGACGACTTCACCGCTTTTTGTCCAGTTAGCGAAGGTGTAGCCTGTAGAAGCTGTGGCTGTCAAGGTGCATGACGAGTTGTAGTCGTATGTGCCTGCACCTGCCACCGTGCCGCCTACAGCAGGATTAGCTGATGCAGTGATCTCAACTGGTGAGAAGAAATTGAGATGATAAGGGTTTTTGAGTGATCCAAGGTTGGCATCGCTTTGGAATGTGAAACCGCTTGTACAAACAACATCCATCTCCTCGTTTGTCTGATGGTTGTAGACTTTGAAATTCATCTCTTCGCCTGATGCTGCGTTGCTATACACCTGCATCATGTAGGCATATCCCTGATAGTATGAAGCAGGGTTATTGATAGGGAGATAAGCGCCGCGGCATTCATCACCGCAGAAAACACCTATTTCAAGATATTGGGCATCCGGATTGGTCTTCAACGACACCCCATCCAAATACATATCGCCTGTAATGGTCATGTTGTACTGTGTGTGGCTGTTGTATGTCCAGTGAAGACCCTGGGCATTAGCAATCATCGAAAATGCCATCAACACGATTAAAAATAACTTTTTCATTGTATTCATTTTTTTAATTTAACTTCAAACCGAATTTACTTAACAATCAGTTTTTGACATTTAATATTCTTGCCTTCAGTGATGACTCTCACTGTGTAAACGCCAGTTTCTTCTGGAACCTGGATGTTTGCTGGCATCTGTGTTTTTTCAACTGATACCACCTGGCCGAGTGTGTTGAGGATCTCAACTTGAGCCATCATGTTATCTGACACCTCAAGTCTCACGACTCCACCCTTTGAGGCAGGATTTGGATATATCGCGATGTCGTTGCTGAGTTCGCCGATACCTGTTGTACCTCTGAATCCGATAACGAATGGTTCGCTCATGTTGCCAACCATAGCGTCGCCTGCGAAGGTGAGACTTGCGTTGCTATCGAATGTCTCCATGTCTGTTGATGCATCATAGAGAGCGAATCTGAGTTCTGCAGTTGCATTACCTGTCACTGTCAAGAATGCGTAGTAACGGTTGGCTGCGCCTGCGTTGATGAGTTTCACGCTACCGCGGCATTCATCGTTGGCGAACGCTGCAAGTTCGTAGTCACCACCAGCGAGCTCTTCGTCGTTCAATTCAACGACTGCCGTCACTGTCATGTTCTTCGGATATGCGTGATAGTTGGCTGTCCAGTGCTCTGATCTGACGTTGGCAACTGTGCCGCCTCTTACAACTGCAGGATATGTGAATGTCACATCTTCATCGTTGTTCGACTTGTACATCAAGCCTGCGCCTGGTGTGAGTGTGTTGAGCGAGCCGCTCCATTCGTCATATTCAGCGTCGTATGTTGCGAAGCCTTCCTGTGCCTTCACCATATCGCCGTCTGTTGGTTCGAAGCCTGCGAATGCCTCTTCGATGCTCATCGGCTGTGTTGCGATGAAGCCGAGGTATGTCCAACCGTTGTAGAGTGTGATCTCGTGGTTGGCAGGATCAGCGAAGTAGTTCTCCATCACGAAGTTGACGTCGGCGGTTACGTTAACCTTGAACATCTCTTCGTTGTTGAGAGCTGTGAGGTTGCCGCTCCACTCGTCGTATTCCTCATCGTAGGTCACGAAGCCGTTCGACTGTGAGACGATGCTCACGCCGTTGGTGCCGAGACCAGCCTCAAGGGTTGCGAGACCCTCGAAGTTTTCTTGCTCGAGATATGTCGACCACCAGTTCCAACCTTCTGCGAGTTCAACAGTCTGGAGGATTGTATTTCTGAAGTTGAACACATATGGTTCAGCTGCTGTGCCAAGCACTGCGTCGGCTGCGAACACCTCTGTTGTGGCGCATCTCAAGGTGAGCTCTTCGCCATCAGCGTGGTTGTAGAGACGGAATGTGAGTTCTTCGCCATCCTCGTTGCCGTACACTGTCATAAACAAGCGGTAAGCCTGAATCTGCTCGTAGAAGTCGAGACGTGCGCCGCCGCGGCACTCCTCGCCTACGAATGCGCCGACTTCAAGTTCGAGGTCGTTCTGTGTCTCACCCTCAATCTGGATGATTCCGATGAACGACATTGTGTTCTCGAATGCGAGAGGATTCTCAACATTGTAGTGGCTACCAGGTGTTCTGAAGTATGCCTCATAGTGACCATCAGTTTTTACTGTGAAGTAATAGTCATCTGCTCTTGAGACCAAAGTATCGCTGTTCATCCAGAACATAAATTCCTTACCTGCAACAGGCTGTGCATAAACATTTGCTTGTTCTCCGTACAGATAGGCTCTCTCTGGTGCATGATACCAACTATTATTTTCCATCCACCAAACATTTGCTGAACCATATCCTTCCGGAGTCGCCGATGCTGAAATCGTGATAGGCACTATGTAATTCAAAGTGCAAGAAATACTTGACGGGTTCATAATGACAAGCTGACCACTTACTGTGCTGTAGTCGTCGCCGAAGCTGACTGTAGCGTCGTAGGTACCTTTGTAGAATGTCTCCCACATGTAGTGACCTGTCTCATCGAGTGTCACCTCATAGACCTTTGAAGGATCGTTGACATTGGTGAAGACCACTTCAACACCTTCTGGGCTTGCGCCGTTGTTGAGTGTAACTGTGATTTCTACACCATTTTCAATCTCCATATCGACATCAAGAGGATTCGACCATACTATTTCTGACATATTGTCAACAAGGATTGGAGCTGCAACTTCTGCGGTGATAACAATATCGTCGAAATACCACTGATTGATATTGTAACTATTATCATTGAAGAAGATGCAGAACATTACATCGCTCTTACCCACATCAGGAGTTGTTACATCAAACGTAATATTATGACTACCATTTGAGCTGTAATATGCTGTCCAAGCAGTGTTCCAATTGGTTCCACCATCCGAAGATGTTGCGACACCAATATAGTGACCACCTGAATAATTGTCGAGGTAGTGTTTGAAGCTAAACTGTACATCTTGTACGTTTGACAAGTCAATGGCTGGCATCACCATTCTTGACATGTCGTTGAATTGAGGAGACCAATTGAGTCTCAACTCTTTGGCTGAACCGCCAGCATTATTTGTATTGGTAACGCTCCAGTTCGAGGTACCGAGTCCATCGACATACCATCCATCCGGTAATCCTGCATTGTCGAAACTCTCGCTGAAGATTGTCTCGACATCACGGTTGCCACGGTCTGTTGGAGCGTTGCCTGCATATACTGCAGCGACACCATATTTATATGAGCCAACTTCGAGGTTTGCCCATGCGGTATCAGCGCAGGTCATGTCGGTAATACCTTCAGCGACAAGCACTGTGTTTTCAACATTGTAAGGACCGTCGTTGTAAGCGCTTGTACGATACACGTTGAAGCCCTGGAGTGAACGGTCACCACCCGGATATTGCCAGCTAATGACAGCATCGGTGCCAACTTCTTCGGCGACAACATTTGCCACAGGATAATATGTCTCCATGAGAGTGTAATTGTTGTCATATCCACCATACTGATAGAGGTAGAACGAATCGTCAACCGAAACATATCCGTTCTTTGACACTGTGAGTTCATATGCGCCAATATAGAGAGGCTCTTCAGGTTCAGAGTAAATCTCGAAATAACCATATTCATCGGTAAGAGCCGGTGTAAACTCATGGACATTTTCAAACTCGTCGGTGCCTGTAAGGGCTATGCTTGCGCCAACAACAGGTGTAATGCCGTCTTGTTCGTAAACATATCCTTGGACATAAGAAGCGACGCTTGACACTTGAACTATTTCAATATTCGACATCTGTGACTCGCCATATTTGTAAACGGCTTTCACATGGAACGCGAAACCATTTAGATAATAGTTCAGCCAATCGTTAACAGCAATTCTGTATTCTGTTGTTCCTGTGATGACATCGTTATTCATCGGGTTATTATACCAATAGTAATTTTCGTTACCATAGTAGTAACCGTAATACAGATTGTAGCCGAGAGCCTCCTCTGCTGCATCCCAGGTGAATGTCAAAGTATCGTTAGTTCCGTATCCATAGAATGCTTCGTGCATATCGACAGCAAAGTTCTCGACACCTTCACGCACTGTTGTGAAGTAGGTGATGTCACCGTTTGTCGTACCGGCAGCGTTACGTCCATTAATCTGGATGTAGTATTTCTTGTTATATTCAAGATCTTGCAACTGTACTGACGCAACAGGTGCTGTCCAGTCGAGAAGTACATCTGTTGGAGGGTTGGTGATACCGATGAGGATCTGCATCTCTTCGGTGAACCAGCCTAATTCGTATGTCACTACTGCGTCAAGAGGCGTCACATTATATAAATTAGGATATGTGATATACGACTGGACAGGAAGCGGAACCATATCGGTACGCATGCTCACTTCCATGAAGTCGGTGTCGTCGGTCGAAACAGCCACATAATATGTGCCTGCAGGGAGATAAGCGCCAGATATGACATCTATCGGCAAGCGGAAGCCTGTCACTGTAACGTCATCAACTACAACGCCGTGGCCGTATTGGTCATCCATCTTGAAGCCGAGCTGGAACTCCGGACCCATGTAGTAATTGATATTGGTAAGAGGAATCACGACCTCTGTCATTGTTTCGTGTGCTTCTATGGTGTACATCAACTCATACCATGAGTCATAAGAACCGTTACGGAAGTAAACGCCGAAGTGGTCGACATCGTTGTCCCATTGTTTGTTCATGTATTTAAATGTGACGCGCACGCTTTCCTCGTTGCTCAAATCCATTGGAGGAGTGATAAGGTATGTATTATATTGCAAATACTGACCAGCGTTGATGTTGTGCTCGCATTTCACATAGTGGTTATTTGCATCGAGCACCCATGTGTTCATGCCTTCAGCCTCAATTGTCCAACCTTCAGGCATCTCATCACCATCGAATATCTCGTTGAGGAAATCGTTGTTGTCGCGGTTGCCACGCTGCTCAACGAATGTAGGTCCATTATAATAATAGGTGTTGTAATATGAAGGACCGCCTACTTCATCGAAGTCTTCCGCATAGATGTATGCCGAAGCGTTGTGTGCCGTTGTGGCCACGCTCAACAGTCTCTCCTGCGGCAAAACCACTTTATAAACAGCGTCAACATCGTAAACCGTCGAAAGATTGTAGTTGGCATAGAGGCCTTCAACAGGAAGCTGGTTGGCATATTCTTCGTTATCGTCAAACTCAACCTCGATTGCCTTCTCCCACACATCGCCGTCAAGCGGTTCGTAGGCATGGGCTGTGAGTGCCACAGTGAACTCTTCATTGTCACCATAGTTAATCACCATGTCGCCTGTTTCCTCTCCATCGCCGCTGCCGCCTCTGAGGACATGGATATTGATGGTTTCACCTCCATCAACAACATAAGGCAACTCCAAATCGGTAGTGAAATATGAGTTTGTCATCGTGATGCTGTTGATTGTATATGAACCGCCGATATTGGTCATTGTCACAATATAGTCGTCATCGTCTTCGAGCCATGCTCCATTAGGACGGAGACCTGGTAACTCGAGTTCTTCTGGAGCAACCGTCACGATTGGCTCAAGTTGATAACATGAGAACGTGGTCTTTGGCAGGAAGTTACGCTGTCCATCATAAGAATATGAAGCACCATTCACTGGCTCACCATAGAATATTAAATGTTGGTAGTTTGACGCAACAGGGTGATTGAATTCAACTAACAGGTTGCCGCCATTGTAAGCGTATGGTGTGGCAAAGTTAATTGTCAAAGTCTTGTCTGTATGGTTGAGTAACACATTGATACCACCAGAATAAACTTGTGTAAGCGGTGTCCAAGTATCCACACCGTTTAAAGTTGTGGCTTCTGTTTCTCCAATCGAAACAATCCAGTCACCTACACTACCGTTAGCGTCATACCATTGACCATAATCAAAATAGAATGTAAACTTATTGATCAACTTACCTGCCGCGTCTTCGAGATCAGATGCAGGATAAATCATCTGATCGCGTTGAACTGCATCAGCCCAATAGCCATAGAACGGGACATAATCGTTTGTTCCCTCTCCGTCATGGACGGTAAATTCCATATTACCGACAATGTGTGAGCCGAACACTGCTGTGAATGCTAAGTCTTCTGTACCCACGGTAACATCAAACGATGGCTCTGTTGAGACCACTTCGCCGTTGGCATTCTCCCAACGTTCGAAGAAGTAGGCAAAGCTGCTCGGTGTGGCTGTGAGAGTCACCTCTGTGCCTTCAAGATAATTGCCGGCACCTGTCAGGATACCTGCGCCAGGGAGGTTGCTCACTGCCGAGATTGTGAACACATACTGCTCAAAATTAGCGACGTATGCGGCATTGCCTTCAACTGTAACACCTATATTATTATAAGTTGAAATTACCTCATCGTCCTTCGTCCAATTTACAAACTGGAATTTTGAGTCAGGTATAGCGTAAAGATAGCAGGTTGAGCCATAGTTATATGTGCCTGCGCCTGAAACAGTACCGCCATTCACAGGGTTTGCCGAAGCTGAAATTGCATACTGGTTGAGTGAGAAGTATGCCTCGAATGTCATATTCTGTTCAACAGTGAAAGTAATCTCTGTCTCTGTCGAATATTCATCGCCCTGATAGTACCAGTTGACGAAATGATAACCGTTTTCAGTATTTGGTGTAGCTGTCAGTGTGCAAGTCTCACCGTAGTCGAATGTGCCTGCTCCTGCCACCGTGCCGCCGGCTGCAGGATAAATGTAAGTACTGACCGTGAACTGGTCGATTGCGAAGTTAGCTGTCAATTCAACATCTTCAGTGACATTGAATGTGTAAGAAGCGTTTGTAGAGACAATCACGTCACCGTTTTTCCAGTTGACGAAGTGATAGTGCTCATTTGGTGTAGCCACCAGTGTGCAAGGGTGGTTCAAAAGGAACTCGCCGACGCCTTCAACAGTACCGCCTTCTTCAGGATTTGCCACAGCTGCCACTGTGTGACTTTCTGTTTCAAGATGGTAAGTGAAAGTGGTCTTAGGCAGGAAGTTGCGCTTCTCACCTGTCGTAATCGAGCTGATTGAACTGCCGTAAGCCGAGATACTTGCATCTCTCTTATCCACGCCATAGAATGACGCTTCTTTATATGTGCCTACTACAATATTTCTGAACTCAATAAGAAGGTTGCCTTCTTCATAGTCGTATGGAGTTTGGAACACGACAGCCATAGTTTCTTGAGTTCCGTCAAGAGAGCCCGAATAAACCATAGTTGCATCAGTCATATCGATGAATGATGTTCCGAGTGTCTCACTATCATAAGGTTTGATATAAACCTGGAAGCTTGCGTTGCCCCATGAAGCCGCTGCCGGTGAGCTCAAATAGAATGTCATTCCATCAATAGTCTTGCCCGACATTTCTGTAATGTCTTCTGCAGGAATGATAAACTGACATCTCTCTAAAGCATCGACATAATATCCATAAACAGGAACGAATTCGTTCGTTATCGATCCGTCATTCACCGTAAGTGTTTGCGGAGTATTCTGTGCTTGAGCAGTGAACACCGTCACAAGCAAAAGCATCAACAATAATTTAATCTTATTCATATTTCAATTCTTTTTATTTTTAACAAAACCATCAAACACTATTTAACAACGACTTTGCGGAACATAGTGTTATTATTACCGGTCACTATTCTAACCACGTAAACGCCTGGGATTTCAGGCATTGTGATGTTAGCCTGTGACTGTCCGAATGTCTCAACAGAAACAACCTCGCCGAGAGTGTTAACCACTTCAACCTGCATTGACTCTGTTTCTTCTGCCAGCATGATGCTGATTTGTCCGCCCTTTGCCACCGGGTTAGGATACAGTGTCATGCTGTTGCTCATCTCGCTGACGCCTGTTGTGCCTCTGAAGCTCACCACGTATGGGTTGACGTTTTCGCCCACCATTGCGTCAGCCACGAAGTTGACAACATTGGCGCTTTCGTATATCTCTTCTTCAGTGTCGGTGTTGTAAAGTGCGAAGCGGAGTTCTGTCGCATCGTCGCCAGCCACTGTCAGGAATGCCATGTAACGGCCCATCACCGGGATGAGTTTCACGCTACCACGGCACTCGCCGTTGGCAAATGCTGCAAGCTCGTAGTCACCTTCAACTTCCATGTCGTTGAGCTCTACAACAGCAATCATCGTCATGTTGTACGGATATGCGTTGTAGTTAGCCATCCAGTGGTCTGCACCGACGTTCTCTTCGAGTTCGCCCTTGCTGTTTGAAGCATAAACGAATGTCACATCGTTTTCATTCAACGACTTGTACATATAGCCATAGCCAGGTATAAGGGTCTTGAGCGAGCCGAACCAGCCGCCATCAGCGTCGTATGTAGCGAAGCCGTATTGTGACTTGATCATATCGCCTTCGGTTGCCTGGAGGTTTGCCAATGCGGTGTTAATGTTCATCGAGGTGCCCGAAACGAAGCCAATCCATGTCCAGCCGTTGCTGATTGTTATTTCGTGGTTGGCAGCGTTGGCAACTGTACCGAACATTGTGACTGTTGCATCGCCGTTGGCTTTAATCTTATACATATTCTCGTTGGTGAGTGCCGTGAGCGAGCCGCTCCATTCGCCGCTCTCCTCGTCATATGCGACGAAGCCTGCAGCCTGCGACTTAATCATCTCGCCATTGGCACCGAGACTGAGCTCAACGATTTCCAAACCGCCATAGTTCTCCTGCTCGATGAACGGTGACCACCATGTCCAGCCTTCACTTATAAATGCCCACTGGGTGGCAAATGAACCTGTCTCAACACAGCTCATGTTATTGTTAGGATAAACAACACGTACGCCGTAAACGTGATCGTCAATCACACCGGCGTCAATAAATGATGTCTCATCGATACCCAAGAAGTCGTAAACATCACCGTCACGGTAAACGACTGCGCCTTCAGGCTCAATTTCAATACCAAATGTGGCACGGACTTTTAAGTTATAAGAATTGTTTTGGTACCAATATCCACCAGCATTATAATACATATACGTATGTCCTGTTCCTGAATCTGTAACATACATTATATTAGGTGCTGAATTGGCATCTCTTTCAATAACAATCCAAACATTCTTTGTCGGGTCGATAGTAACAGGTTCATCAAGGTCAAATGTTACAAAATCACCGGCACCAGTATATGTCAATGGCATTGTGTAAACCAAATCTTCAAGATTCTCAAGTGTACCATTATAAATAGCTGCTGTCGCATTGTTAGTATAACTGCTATTTCCAGAATAATCATATACATGAATCTTTGTCAACACATTACTTGGAATATCCTCTGTTGGAATCAGCACTGCGCCTTTAGTATAATCACTATACCAACCGGCATTAGAGCCATTGCTGTCATATTCAACCAATTCTGCGAAATAAGAAGTTCCAGGATACTCCCAGTTCATTGTGTTACCTTCAACTGTTGAAGTCAGAGTGAGGTTGTTGACACCGTCAAAGTTGCTGCATGACATATAGGTGAATTGAGCTGTGGTGAATGTTTCACCTCCTGTGTAGTATGAATACAGATAGCATGTGTAAGTGTCGCCTTCTGTAAGTGTACTTAAAGGAATCTGCATGTAGTTTTCTGTAAGATCATAGTTATATCCGTTGCAGCTCAACATGTAATGGTCGAACATACGGTCGTTGTTGTACCATGTTGCCCAGCCTGTGCTTGAGACTGTGAACACATCCGCATTCAACAGTGTTTCGTTCATTGTGTATTCAATAACACCAGCCTCGTTGATTAAGCGGATATCCGCGATATCGTCGTAAGCTTCTCTTGTTATTGTTATATCGTAGGTACCCTTACGGATTGTCTCAAATGTGAAGAATCCATAATATGTTGTGATATCGTTCACCTCATCATATTCTTCAACAATCATATCGTCGGTAAGTGTCACGTCTTCAACAGGATAGAGCTCCTGGTCTTCGGCGTTCTTGTTCACCAAGGCTACTGTAGCGCCTACAGGGTTCTCGCCGTTGTTAAGCATAATCTTCATGCTCACGCCGTTTTCGACGAACATATTGTGTTCAATCGGGTCTGACCAAACGATTTCTGATTCGCCGTCAACTGTAATGCCAGGGTTGCGGAGCTCCACATCGTCGATGTCGAGGTAGAAGTTCTCATAGCAGTCGAAGTGACGGATGGCGATGTAGCCTTCCTCACCTGCAAACTGGCTCAAATCGACTGTGTATTTGTACCAGTTGCCCTGTCCCTTGGCTTCCATTGTCCATTCAGTAACCATCATGAAGTCATATTCATAGGTCTGGCTTCCTAATGACACTGCCACTCCGAAGTGCTCGCTCGGGTAGTTGGCATCTTGTGCGCATGCCCAGAATGAGAATGTCGAAATATCAGTGAATTTCACTCTTGGAGTTACAAGGTAGTTGTTTGGTGTGATACCGCCACCATTCTGGTAACTCTTCGAAATCATCATATCTTTCGAATAGTTGTGGCCTTTGAAATAGCCGAGGCCTGCTTCGCTACCGAGCATCCAGTCGTGATAACCGAACATTGCCCAGCCCTCCGGGAAACCTTCGTCGAAGCCTTCCGAGAGCGTTGTAGGTGTCTCACCACCGTCGCGGTTGCCTTCATAAACCACGCTCACACCGTATTTGTAGATGCCGTATTCAGCGTCGGCCCATGTCTCGTCAACAATCGATGTCTCGGTTGGAGTGCCAATAACATCGGTGTTGTCCAATGAGTAAGGACCGTTGTTGTCGGCGAGTGTGCGGTAAACGCGGTAGTTCTGGAATTCACGTCCGTGAGGGGTCCAGCTCACTATCACATTGTCGCCGTCCTCTTCCACCGTGATAGCTTCAACTGGGAAGTATGTCTCGGTCAAAACGAAGTTGATGCCCGTGAGTTCGTCTTCGTAGTTCACTATATCGAAATTCTGTGAAGCAGGCTGATATTCCTCAACATCAATTGCAATGGTATAATCATAACCAGCCTTGATTGTGGCTTCATATTTACCTGTTTCGTCGGTTGTCAGATCATAAACCACCTCGTTGTAGAACTCGTCGATACCGGTCACTGTAACCGCTATATTATTAATAGGTGTAGTCGCGTCCTTTTCGAACACATAGCCTTCGAGTGTAGCGTAACCCGAAACAAACACGTCTATCATCTCTGAAGGTTCCGACTCGCCTGCCTCATAGAGGGCTGTCACATAGAATGTGTAGCCGCCGAGGTTGTAGTCGAGGCCTGAAACAGTGTAAGTGCCTGTCGTGATAGGCTCATCGTTGAGTTTCACTGCATCCTGATAGATGTTGTATCCTATGAAAGCGCGGTTTGTCGTCCATGTGAACACCGCATCGTCGCCAACAAAGATATCGGTGTTGTCAACAGCGAAGCCTTCAACCGGGTCGATGACCGTGGTGAAGGGGACGATTGGGCTTGCTGTCTCGCCCGTGCCGTTTCTTGTGATGACACGTGCGAAATACACTGTATTGTGGTTCAAACCTGAAAGCGCGACAGGAGTGTCGAGGCTTGTCCAGTCCTGCAACACCGTTGTCGGAGGATACTGCGTACCGACCAACACTTTCTTCTCCCTCGAGTAGTCGCCGAAATAGAACTCCATCATGTCGCCATTGTCAACACCTGTCGCTCCATCGTATGGATAGGTAACAGCTGAAGCATACGGAACTGGCATCTGATATGATTCAAGATATACATTAAAATCAGGCAATTGGGCCGAGGCCACAAGATAATAAGTTCCTGGGAACAGAGGAATGTAAAAAATAGTTCCGGCATCACCGAAAATGTCGTTATCATAATAATAATCCGGCCCCGGATATCCGCTGAAATCCTCATTGTAAACTGCAATACCACCGAAATAACTGGTAGCAGCATAAGCCCTCAAGCTGATTTCTTCCTCCACTGTCAGTTTCAACACATAGTCATATTTGGCATTATCGCTGTAATATGGTGTCATATAATCGTCATGCATGCCTGTCGGATGGTAAGACTCACTGAAACCAGGTCCCGAAATGGTCTCTTCCTTAGCCAATTCCCAAACATCGCCTTCTTCAGGTGTATATGCCGTGGCCTGAAGCTCTAATGATGATGTGTAGGTATTTTCGCCATATTCGTATGTAATTGTGACATTGCCAGTAACAAATCCAGGCGTGGTAGTCGTGCCCGTCGAGAACATAATCTGTTTATCCTCATTATACTCCATAGTGAATGGCACCTCAGTCTCGGAAACAAAGAAATCGTTGTCGCATTCGATGCTGATCACAGTTCCCGGGTCACCGCTGTTATGCAAATATACCCATACCGGATTTTTCCATGCACCGATAGGACGTGATTCCATGTCAAGAACATCGGTCATAGGATTGATATTTGCAGGCATTTCAATCTCCAGTTTTATCTGGTTTCTAAGATAATACGGGCTTGAAGAGTAGCTCGACATATCACCTGTCGGGTCGATGTCAGTGTCATACGAGTATATTGCCAACACCTGCTGATAACCATAAAACGTACTGCAGCTGATACCATATTCTGCTACTCCGGTATTGTCATCCACAGTGACAACCAGGTTTGTTCCGTCATGCTCGAAAGGCGTGTCAAGAATGATCTCTGTCCACTCACCGTTGTTAACCATCGTGACAGAACCCGAAAACACCTTGTCGGCCTCTGTGACAGCAAACCAGCCATTAAACCCGTTAACCTGTGATTGCGTGGTGTTGGTCATATAAATGTCCAGATCACGTGTTATCACATTGCCGGTATTGTAATAATAAATCTTCGTTATCGTTCCAGCACCGCCTATGTAGTAGGAATCGTAGATCTGCTGGCTCAACGAATAAGCAGCATAAGAAGTAACTGGAAGTGTCTGGTTTGATCCATCGTTCCAACCCACAGTCACTTCCCTTGCTTTCATCTGACCCGTGAAGGCAAACAAAAGCATCAGCAAGGTTAAGAGTTTCCCTGCTCGAAGCAGTTTTCCTCCTGAGGAAAACAACTTTCTTTGGTTTTGTAAATAGTTAATCATAATAATATTATTAAGTTAGTTAATAAAATTGTAATCGTTAGTTAGTAGTTATGTTAGTCGATACAAATCTCAAAGTGCAATACTATAAATAAAATAACAAAGAAGCAAATAATTACGCCCCCGATATAATTATAATACGCCAATTATAGAAGTGCTTTTTTGCAAACGATTTATTTGCACTTTTCACTCATCCTGTGTCTCATGTAGACATTTCGAGAGATCCATGAAAAAATCATGGTTCAAACATCTGGATAACTGCATAAGAATATGAGTATCAATCCATTGCTTTTCGTAAATCTTGTAGATATTGTTCCGATGACAGTGAAGCTGGCTCGCCAACCACGACACTTTGATACCTTTGGATTTTACCGTTTTTTTAATCAGTTCACCAACATGAATCTTGTAAACATCATTCATAATCATTAGAATTTTTGTTTACAAAATTATATACTATATAGGGAATAATTGTAAGTAAAAATACTTATCGCCTTAAAAAAAATGAAAATTTTTTATTTTACCAATCCGGCATCGTAGGCATATTTCACCAAATCTGTCGTGGTTTTGAGGTCGAGCTTTTCGAAAATATGGCTTTTGTGCACCTCCACAGTACGACGGCTCAAGCCCAGTCGGTCGGCAATCTGCTGCGCCGACATGCCGTTGGCGCACAGCTGTATGATTTCTATCTCACGTGCCGACAAATCAGCTTTCGCACTGATACGGTATTGCTTGTCTTCGTCATAATCACCGATGCCAAACAAGGCATTGAGCTTGGTTTTCATGACTTCCGGTTCCTCGTTCTTGTCCCAATAATCTTCCACGAGACCTTGAGTACGAGCTATTATTTCAGGATTCTTGCTGTCGCCCGAAAGCAAGACGATTTTGGCGTTGGGACTGTAAACTCGCGCGGCATCAATCACATCAACGCCGTTTCCATCCGGAAGGAAATAGTCAAGCAGGATGAGATCCACCTCGTTGCCGCGCTGCTCAAGGAAGTCCTTGGCCGACTTCACGTCAACAGTCTCCCCCACCATCACACAGCTCAAATCCGAATAGTTGAGCGACAAGCGGAGACCCACACGATAAAGCGGATGGTCTTCCACCAAAAGGATTCGTATAGGCTGACGTTCTTTCATTGTACTTATTTCTTTACACTTATTGTGACCGTTGTTCCTTTCCCTTCTTCACTGTCAATGGTAATGTTACCGCCGTTGCGTTTAATCACCTGCTGACTGACAAACAGTCCTAAACCGGTACCCATCTCGCCACCAGTGCCCACCGTTGACGATGTCATGACATTCATCAATTTGTCCAGTTTCTCCTTGCTAATACCTTGACCGTGGTCGATAACCTTAATCAGATAACGCTCACCGCCATCCTCGGCTTCAAACTTGATATCGCCATTGGCAAACGAGTATTTCACAGCATTCGAGAGGACGTTTTGCAACACCATCTCCACAATTTGGCTGTCGTCGTTACCTGTCAAATCTTTTGAGATCTCATTGGTGACATTCAGCGACTTCTGCCCTATCTCAAAGGCTTGACTGTGTATCACCTTGTCGGCCATCTCGCTAAGGTTGAACGTTTCTGTCTGGCTCTCGGTGTTGCCAATCATGCCCTTTACCCAGTTTATAACGTTGATAATCTTTGCTTTCAACTCCTTTGTTGACGATTTCAGCGCTACCAGATACTCTTTCAGGTCATTTTGCGGAATGTCGTCAATATGCTTGCAAATGAGGTCGAGGCTCTTCTCTTGCGCCGCCACAGGTGTCTTGATGTCGTGTGAAACAACACTAAACAACTGGTCCTTCGTGTGGTTGAGCCGTGTCAGCATCTCGTTATGTCTCTTTCTCTGAATGGCATAACGCGCCAGCATCACTACCAAGATGAGAAGCAACATCATCGCTACCAGCGCCAGCAAAAGCAATCGGCGGTTCTGTCGGTTTTTCTCCTCCTGAAGCTCCAACTCGTGTTCTTTCTCCGCCATCTGATACTTCACCTGATAGTCGCGAATCAATGCCTGCTGGTCCTCATTATATATGGAGTCCCTCATCTTGATGCTTTCCTCCAGATAGACTATGGAACGCTCAGGATGCGAGGTCTTTGTGGCAAGATACGCCCCTTGCACACAATCCAAGTAAAACTGATTGTACCGGTTCTCTTTTGCTATGCGCAATGCCGACAGATAGTGCTGCTCAGCGGCATTGTAATCACCGTTTTCGTATGCATATTGACCATATAATATATAAATGAGTGTCTCAAAATAGAGTTCTTTCTCGCGACGTGCTATTTCAAGTGCGACTTTAAGCTCGGTATCAGCCTCGTTTTTACGTCCCGCCTCATGATAAGCTTTAGCCAAAGCTATGCGCCTATTGATGATTTTTTCCTGTAAGTCGTTGTAACGTTGCGACAATTCCAATGCTTTTTCAGCATAACTGATGGCATCGTCAAGATTTCCTTGCATCAAGCGCACACCCGACAGATTCTGGTAATACGTCGCAAGGTCGCGGTTGGCAGTTGTGTCGACGCCCGGATTACCCAACATATCGATACATTTCCAATAAAACTCCTCCGACAGGTCATATTCCTCAATCTCGTAATAAATAGCCGCGATGTTGTTCATGATATACCGTTTGTTGACTGCCGCCATCTTGCCCCCTATCTCATCCATAATCTCGGTGCAGATGTTGTAGTTGCGTATCGCTTCGTCATATTGCCCGATGCGCATATAAGCCCCGGCAATAGTGTTGTAGCATCCGGCAACGTTGAACTTGTCGTCGGCCTTTTCATAAAGCACCAAAGCCTGCTTTGTGTATTCGATGACCTCGGTGAACTTGCTCTCGTTGAAGCACTGCAATATCTTAGCCCTCAGACTGTCGACTTCCTGCGCTTCCCCCACAAAAGAGAGGCATACGAGAACTATTGCAAAAACAATATTTTTATAGTTTTTCATACCTTTAACAACTTACGCTACAAAGATATGAAAAATATTCAAATAATTAAACTATTTTATCCAATAATTAAACATTATGCAACTAATTATTATGCATAAATAGTAAACAAAAAAGAGACGCAAAAACTGCGTCTCAATTATTCACTCGGAGTCAACTTCAAACTTGTAACTCCAAACTATTCCATGTTGGTGTAAACAGCCTGCACGTCCTCGTCGTCTTCGACTTTGTCGAGGAAGTTCATGATGCTCTCGATCTGCTCATCGCTGAATGCGACAGGGTTGTTGGCGAAACGCTGGAGGTTGGCTTTCACTATGTTGATTTTCATGCCTTCCAAAGCCTCGTGCATTGTGCCGTATGATGTCCAGTCGCTGTATGCGAATGTACCGTCTTCTGTCTCTTCGATCTCTTCGAGACCAGCGTCAATGAGCTCGAGCTCGAGGTCGTCCTTGCTCATTCCGGCAGGGATTTCAATCTGGAACACTGCCTTGCGTGTGAACATATATTCAAGCTGACCTGTCTTGAGGAGTTCGCCGCCGGCTTTGTTGAAATATGAACGGACGTTGGCGACTGTACGTGTTGTATTGTCTGTAGCACATTCCACCACGCAGAGGACGCCGTGAGGACCCTTGCCTTCGTACACGATTTCAACCATATCAGCCGTGTTCTTATCGGTAGCGCGCTTGATAGCTGCATCGATGTTGTCCTTTGGCATGTTTTCCGCCTTGGCGTTCAAGATAGCCTGACGGAGTTTAGGGTTCATATCTGGATCCGGACCGCCTTCTTTTGCTGCGATTGTGATAATTTTTCCAAGTTTCGGGAACACTCTTGACATGTGACCCCATCTTTTCATCTTAGCCGCCTTGCGGTATTCAAATGCTCTTCCCATAGTAACAAATTTTATTTTTCGGGCGCAAAATTAATAAAAAAAATGTTTGGTTATTATTAAATATGAAAAAAAATAGCCATTAGGTATTAGCCAATAGCCATTAGCAAAGATGATTGAGCGAATCTAATGGCTAATGGCTAATACCTAATGGCTAATGACTAATGACTAAGTCTTCTGCTTTTTTTTCTTCGCTGCAGGAAACAATACATTATTTAATATCAACCGATATCCCGGTGAGTTAGGGTGCATGTCGAGCTCCGTCGGCGGGTCGCCTACAAGGTGCTGGTAATCTTCCGGGTCGTGGCCGCCGAGGAATGTCCAGAACCCATTGCCGAAGTCACCATGAATGTAACGGTCTTCTTCTAAAGCGGCGTTATCGCCGAGAACAACCACCGTAGGCTTCACATACCGTTTTGCGAAAGCTGTGGTCTGTCCCATGAACGCCTTTATCAGCTTCTCATGACATTGTGTGAGCATGGTCGGCACAGGGTCCCATTTCGCGGAGAAATCGAACAATAAAAAGAAATCGTTGCCATCTTTCACAGACTTATGGCGTGTCTGCGTAACATCGATGTTTGAAACCTCGTATTCCTGTGGGTTTGTCGACACAGTGAAGTCAGTGAAAGCGAAACAGTTGTCGTAGTTCAGACGTTGCGGGTCACCGGGACGGATTGCATCGCCGTCGAACATCACGTCGCAGATGTCAAGACCTTCGGCGGCAAGAGCGATGTCGAAGCTGTCGGGAGCCGAGCACATCGCAAAGAGGTAGCCTCCACCTGCCACGAAGTCACGGATTTTCTTTGCGACAGCGAGCTTCAGCTGCGAGACTTTAGTAAAACCATGCCTTCTCGCTGTCTCTTCCTGCTTTTTCACGTCTTCCTGATACCACGGATAGTTCCTATATCTTGCCCAGAATTTGCCATATTGTCCGGTAAAATCCTCATGATGCATGTGAAGCCAGTCGTAAGTCGGCAAAACGCCGTCCAAAACCTCGTCATCGTAGATTATATCGTAAGGAATTTCAGCGTATGTCAGAACCAAAGTAACGGCATCGTCCCAAGGAAGGATGTTTTTCGGGGCATATACCGCCAGACGAGGCACTTTCTGAAGCTTCATCTCGTCCATGTTCACGCCCGGGTCGGCTATTTCAGCAAGAATACTCTGTGCCTGAACGTCGGCGATGACCTGATAAGAGACGTTTCTGAGCTTGCATTCGCGTTCAAACATGTCGTGATACGGCATCAGGTAGCTTCCGCCTTTATAATTGAGCAGCCAGCTTATCTCCACCTCACGTTCGAGCACCCAGTATGCCACTCCGTATGCTTTCAGATGGTTGGTTTGTGTCTCATCCATCGGAATCAGGATGTAGGCGGCGGATATCTCAGGTATCGCCAACATCATGATTATCAACAGGATAATATATTTTGTAAACTTTTTCATCTTTATTGAAATTTAATGCAAAGATAATAAAAAGCCATTAGCTATTAGCCATATGCCATTAGTTTTTTTGATTTTTTTTGTTGTTTAATGATTAATTTTGTATTTTTGCAGATTATTTGAATCTAAATTTATATACGTAATAATATGGAAAACACATTGAAAAAGACTGCATTGAATGCAATGCACTATGAAATGGGCGCCAAAATGGTTCCATTTGCAGGTTTCGACATGCCGGTTCAGTTTGAAGGCGTGAACGTTGAACACGAGACAGTCCGCAAGGGCGTTGGTGTTTTCGACGTCTCTCACATGGGCGAATTCCGCGCAAAAGGTCCTAAGGCTTTCGCATTGGTACAGCGCTGCACCTCAAACGACGTGGCAGCATTGGTTGACGGCAAGGTTCAGTACACCTGCCTCCCGAACGGCAAAGGCGGCATCGTCGACGATATGCTCGTTTACCGCGTGTCAGCTGACGAATATTTCATGGTTCCTAATGCAGCCAATATCGATAAAGACTGGGCTTGGATGTCGAAAGTCGCTGAAGAGATGGGCATGAAGCTCGGCGTCGACTTCATCAACGAGAGCAACCAGTGGTCACAGCTCGCAGTGCAGGGTCCTCTCGCACTCAAGGCTATGCAGAAGCTCACCAAGGCATCTGTTGAAGATATGGAATACTACACCTTCAAAATCATTGAGTTTGCTGGCGTGAAAGACATCATCTTCTCAACAACAGGTTACACCGGCGCCGGCGGATGCGAGATCTACATCCCTAACGCAGAAGCAGTGAACGTTTACAAACAGGTTCTCGAAGCAGGTAAAGAGTTCGGTATCAAACCTATCGGTCTCGGCGCTCGCGACACTCTCCGTCTCGAGATGGGATTCTGCCTCTACGGCAACGACATCTGCGACACCACCTCTCCTATCGAGGCTGGTCTCGGATGGATCACCAAGTTTGTCGACGGCAACGACTTCATCGACCGCGCATACAACGAGAAACAGAAAGCTGAAGGCGTCACACGCAAGCTCGTCGCTTTTGAAATCACAGGCAAGGGCATCGCACGTCATGAATATGAGATCTGCGACGCTGAAGGCAACCATATCGGCGAAGTGACTTCAGGTACAATGGCACCGTCAGTGAAGAAAGCTATCGGTATGGGCTATGTGAAGAAAGACTTCTCAAAGGTCGGAAGCGAGATCTTCATCAAGGTAAGAGACAAACTCATCAGCGCAGTCGTAGTGAAATTACCTTTCTACAAAGGTTAATTCAAAAACAAAAATTAAAGGCGGTCGATCGACCGCCTTTTTTTTATTTATTGCTTCTGTTGTTGTTCAAAAGCTTCTTTCTCTTTGTCAATCGCCTCTGTATCCACTTTCTTTTCCACCTCCATATCCATCTTATCTTTCTTATCCATCTTATCCTTCTTATCCATTATATTCCCTTTCTGGTATTTTCCGAACGTCCAGACAACACCGAGACGCACGCCGGCTGTCTTGTATGAAGTGGCGAGTTCAGCAACGGTGGCTGACGTATCGAACAAAGAGAGCACGTTGTCTGACACAAGGTAGAAGTTGAAAGGTCCGAAATGGAGGCCCAGACCTGTACCGAGAGCGTTGCCAGTATAATTCGACATAGTATAGCTCAAAGCCAAGTTAAAATGGTTCATAAACACGCCGCTGTATGCAAGTGTGAACGCCGGCTTGACGTCTCCTCTGACTGTAAACAGCTGACCGATAGCGGTGAAACGCAGCATAGGATTGAACTGATAATAACCCTGAGCCATGACTCTCGTCTTGAGATATGTCTTATAATCAGAGCCGTCACACAAAGAGTCGTTGCCCCACACCTCGTCAACGAGTTCGTCGAGCATGCTCTTATAGTCAAGTTTAAGGTTATACACATCGTTGATGTTTGTGAAAATGGCGTCATTCACCGAAACGCCCTCCTTTTTATTGTGTTTCACCCTGGCATTTTTCCATTTGATATAACCGAGGTCATAAACGCCTGCCGAAACGCCCCAGTGCTCATTTGCGATGTACGACGCGCCGAAATCGATTCCGAAGCCTAAATTACTACTGCCACTCACAGTATTGCCGTAATCTATCGAGTCGAAAATGTTGGCGATGTCGCCGATACGATACAACTTAGTATCGAAAACCGATGCGACTTTAATATCAAGATCAACATCAGCAGTGATTGCATAAGTATTGGCATCTGTATAAACCTTAGTTTTATTATTGTTGACATGGACATTCGCTATACCGCTCAGAAGTTTCGGGCGCACACCTACGGTAAGTTTCTCATTAACATCATACTGGACTCCGAGTGCATATTCAGAAAAGCCCATCACATCAATATCGACATTGAAATCACAAGGATGATCCTCACCAAGATAATGGCCGTTGCCGCCGATGAAAAATCCAAGGAAATCTCTTGCGAATACGATACCAGTGCCCATTCTCATTCTCCAGTCGAAGCTGAAGAAGAACTTCTTCACTCTGAATCCGACATTCACGACATCCACTGAGAAGTTGAGATTAAAGGTATTATCACGCTTGTCAAGGCTCCTGATGAACTTATGAGCGTCGATGACATCTTCACCGGCTGCGTTAACACCGAAAAGATTCGAAGCTTTAATACTTGAATTATAATATGACACGCTTATGTTTGATATTCCCAAGCCAAGTGTTCCGTTGTACGGCACCCTTACGCCGGGGTTAAAATAATTCACGTATGGAATCTGAGGCAGCAATGTGAAGACGATGCCGTCGTTCTGTGCTTTTGCGACAAATGTTGAGCAAACTAAAGCGATAACAGCTAAATACTTATATATCTTTTTCATAACTACGCCTCCTTATTATAATATATCATCAATATCAACATTTTCTGTCTTCGTCAGCATTCTAATCCCAACTTTGATAAAATCATCAATTTTCAGGCTTTGCATGCCATTTGTGCTCAATGTAATCGAAATGACTATCTGATCAGAGTCCAGAACCATTTGTAAATCTTCATCTCTAACATCACATTCAAGTGTTGACTCATCTCCTGTAATGATAGTATTGCCATGAGTTCCGTCATCATTAAACAGCCATAACGTGTGTTCGCCTTCTTTAAGAAGTTCGACTTCAAGTGTCACGGTAAGCGGGAGTTTGTTATAGAAATCAAGGAAGAAATCGATTTCATCAAGATAATTCTCGAAATTATTCTCGCCTGTTGCTGAGAATGCTATGGTATCGGTATACTTCAAATCTGCTATATTGAATTGCAACGGCAAGTCGACGCCTATTGCGAGGTCAATCTCAGACTCGTCTGTCACAGTCACAGGGGTGCCGGTATTCATCGACAGCAAGCCGCCGAAACGAAGTTCGGTATATTGTCCGAGTGCGTTGATTTGAGTGTCGTAACCTGTGATAGGCTGATCGACGAACTCCTGTGTCTCTGTAATTTCAACATGCACGCCGTTCTCACTGTCAAGCATATTGACAGAGTCGTTCTGTATGCTGCTGTAGAAGCTCAATTCGTTGATGTCGGCAGCGGCATCAAAGCCGAATGTGTTTCTGTATGCCAGATCCAGCATTGGAGTAGGCAGGTATATCTCTCCTGTCAGGCCTTCCATTCCGAAATCTATAGGTGTTCTTTCGGCAAACTGATATGGAGCCAGATTCAATGTGCCTGTCAGCTGTTTGAAACTAAGATTATTGATAGAGCCATTTATATTGCACTCATAATTTCCGCCACTAAAGCCGACTTGTCCGTCGTATTCGATATATAACGTGCCGTCAAACGGGATTTCCTGGCCTGCGTTCACATTAATGGTGCATCCGGTCAAATCCACTTCTTTCGACATGCCATCATTATCCGAAGGATTAAACTCCATGGTAAGCTTCTCGCCTGTCACCATCGTTATGGCGTTGGAAGTCAGCACGACTTTTGTAACCAATGGAAGAGCCGGTGTCACTGACACTGTCATAGACATTTCGCCTCTACTCAAGGTCACGCTCTCGATGCTATAGTCATCATACGCAAAAGGTATCGATACTGTATAGCTTGCGCTGTCTTGCACCATTCCCGGTACTGCCACCGGAGCGGTTTCCTCAAGTTCAAACGAATCCGACTGACTGAAATAAGTATCTGCGATATCCGTCATAAAATCGCGAGCATTCACTATACCATTAATAGTATCATGATAAAAAGCGCTAAGCGAGCCGTCTTCGTTTACACGCAACCAGTTGACAGTGGTACTGTCAGTTCGGTTAAGCAGCTCATCCATATAAATAGTGTCTCTAAACAAAGACAATGCGAACTGGTTATGCACCATGATTGTCTTAACATTTTTCTGCTTACAGGATACAAGCGCAAGCATCACAAGAAAAATCACCACGACAGTGATTAGTTTTGTAAATTTATCTTTCATAAAATTAGAATTAAATACATTGTTCTATTTAAAAATCGCGTCAAAAATAGCAATTATTACAATACACTCCCATATTTTTTTACAATAATTTGATTTTTACATTTTTTTGAAAATTTTTGTCACACGTATATAAAAAAGTTGTAATTTTGCAGTCCGAAAAATTTAGAGAAAAAGAATAGATATGTATTTAACTGCAGAAAAGAAACAAGAGATTTTCACAAAGTACGGTAGAAACGCACAAGATACCGGCTCAGCAGAAGGACAAATTGCATTGTTCACATTCAGAATCAAGAATTTGACAGAACACATGAAGGGTGCTAAGAAAGATTTGGCAACAATGCGTTCACTCGTCTCTCTCGTAGGTAAGAGAAGAAAACTTCTCGCCTATCTGAAGAAGAAAGATATCGAGAGATATCGTGCTATCATCAAAGAATTAGGTATCAGAAAATAATAGCATTGACTATCAATGCCCTTGCGAAAAAAGGCAACGTCGGATTGCCTTTTTTCGTATTGTTGTATACCTAATTATAAGCGGTTTATTTAATTAATATTAAAAGTTTTTATTATGGGTCCAGAAGGTATCAAACAAACCATACAAACCGGTAAGGATATTATTACCATCGAGACAGGACGTCTGGCAAAGCAGGCTGACGGTGCGGCTGTCGTGACATGCGGTAAGACCATGTTGCTCGCCACTGTCGTTGCAGCAAAGGAAGCTAAAGATGACGTCGACTTCCTGCCTCTTTCAGTCGATTACAAAGAAAAATACGCCGCCACAGGAAAGTTCCCTGGCGGTTTTTTCAAACGCGAAGGCAAGCCGTCAGACTATGAGATTTTGATTTCACGTCTCGTTGACCGTGCCATCCGCCCGTTGTTCCCTGACGATTTCCACGCTGAGATTCAGGTGCAGATCACACTGCTCTCAGGTGAGACCAACGTGCTTCCGGATGCATACGCGGCATTGGCGGCATCAGCAGCTATCGCAGTGTCTGACATCCCGTTCCACGGTCCTATCTCAGAAGTCCGCGTCGCGATGATTAACGGCGAATACGTCATCAACCCGCGCGCCGACGAACTCGAGAACGCCGACCTCGAACTCATGGTGGGTGCCACAATGAAAGACATCTGCATGGTGGAAGGCGAATCAAAAGAAATCTCAGAAGCCCAGATGATCGGCGCTTTGAAAGCAGCTCACGAGGCCATCAAAGGTCAGGTGCAGGCACAGCTCGACCTCGCTTCAAAAGTTGAGAAGGCACAGACAAAACGTGAGTACTGCCACGAGGTCAACGACGAAGATCTGCGCGCCGACATGATGGCATGCTGCTACAAGCCATGCTACGACTTCGCACTCACAGGCAACGCCAACAAACACGAGCGCGAAGACGCATTCAACGCAATCCTTGAGAATTATCTCACAAAATACACCGAAGAGGAACTCGAAGAGAAGACCTCGATGGCAAAACGTTACTTCCACGACATCGAGCGCAAGGCAGTGCGCGACGCCATCTTGATCGAACGCAAACGTCTCGACGGACGTAAACTCGACCAGATCCGTCCTATCTGGACAGAAGTCGACGTGCTTCCTTCATGCCACGGCTCAGCCATCTTCACACGTGGTGAGACACAGGCATTGGTGACAGTGACATTGGGCACCAAGCTCGACGAGCAGACCATCGACGGCGCTGTCGTTGAAGGCACAAGCAACTTCATGCTGCACTACAACTTCCCAAGCTTCGCAACAGGCGAATGCAAGGCAAGCCGCGGTGTCAGCCGTCGTGAGATCGGTCACGGCAACCTCGCTGAGAGAGCATTGAAGAACATGATTCCTAACGGTGAAGAGAACCCTTACACCATCCGCGTGGTGTCGGACATCCTCGAGTCGAACGGCTCATCGTCAATGGCTTCGGTGTGCGGCGGCACATTGGCATTGATGGACGCCGGCGTGAAGATGAGAAAACCTGTCGCAGGTATCGCAATGGGTCTTATCACCGACAACGAGAAATACGCTGTCTTGTCAGATATCCTTGGCGATGAGGACCACCTCGGCGACATGGACTTCAAGGTGACAGGTACTGTCGACGGCATCACAGCATGCCAGATGGATATCAAGGTCGACGGATTGTCATACGAAGTGTTGAGTGAAGCTCTCGAGCAGGCTAAGGCTGGCAGAATGCACATCCTCGGCGAGATGGCCAAGACCATCACAGAGCCACGTGCCGACTACAAAGAATCAGTGCCACGTATCGAGAAGATCATCATTCCTAAGGACTTCATCGGCGCTGTCATCGGACCTGGCGGAAAGGTCGTCCAAGAAATTCAGAAGACCACCAACACCGTCATCGTCATCACTGAAGACGAGAAATGCGGCATGGTCGAGATTGCTTCTACCAACAAGGAAGACCTCGAGGCTGCTAAGGCACGCGTCCGCGCTATCGTTGCAGTTCCTGAGGTTGGCGAGGTTTACGACGGCACAGTGAAGTCAATCATGCCGTTCGGCGCTTTCGTCGAGATTCTTCCAGGCAAAGATGGTCTGCTCCACATCTCAGAGATCGACTACAAACGTCTCGAGACCATGGACGGCGTCTTGAAAGAAGGCGACAAGATTCAGGTGAAGCTCATCGACATCGACCAGAAGACCGGCAAGCTCCGTCTCTCAAGAAAGGCATTATTACCGAAACCTGAAGGTTACGTTGAGAAGCTGGAGAGACCGCGTGGCGAGCATAAGGGCGGTGAACGCAAAGGCGGCGACCACAAAGGTCCAAGACGCGAAAAGAAATAAATCTTAATAAATAAAATATGAGGCAGTTAAAGATTACCAAACAAGTTACCAACAGGGAAACCGCTTCTTTGGATAAGTATCTCCAGGAGATTGGTAAAGTTGAATTGATAACGGCTGACGAGGAAGTCGAGCTTGCGCAGAGAATCCGTCAGGGCGACATGGCCGCTTTGGAGAAGCTCACGAAGGCTAACTTGAGATTCGTCGTCTCCGTGTCGAAACAGTACCAAAATCAGGGATTAAGCCTCCCCGACCTCATCAATGAGGGCAACCTCGGACTTATCAAGGCGGCGCGCCGTTTTGACGAGACAAGAGGTTTCAAGTTCATCTCTTACGCTGTGTGGTGGATCCGCCAGTCCATCCTCCAGGCTCTTGCAGAACAATCACGTATCGTCCGACTTCCATTGAACAAGATCGGTTCGATCAACAAAATCAACAAGACATACGCAAAGCTGGAGCAGGAATTTGAGCGCGAGCCGAATGCCGAAGAGATAGCTGAAGTCCTCGACCTCACCGAAGCCGAAGTCAAGGAGTCGATGAAGAACGCAGGCCGTCATGTGTCGATGGACGCCCCTCTCGTGCAAGACGAAGACAACAACATGTACGACGTCCTGAAGAGCGACGAGGTGGTGACACCTGAGACGCAGCTTCTTTACGAGTCATTACGTAAGGAGATCGACCGTGCCATCTCGACTTTGACACAGAGAGAGGCCGACGTTGTCCGTCTTTATTTCGGACTCAACGGAGGACATCCGATGACTTTAGAGGAGATTGGTGAGAAGTTTGACCTCACACGCGAGCGTGTGCGTCAGATTAAGGAGAAGGCGATCCGCCGCTTGAAGCACACAAGCAGAAGCAAGATTCTCAAGAGTTATCTTGGTTGATTTAACGTATTACTAATTATTAAGGACTTAACAGGGCTGTGGGAGCGGTCCTGTTATTTTTTTATAAATTTCGTATTATTGAATGTTTTTTATTATCTTTGCAAATCATAAAATCATTCATCACAATGCAAAAACTTATCGCTCCATCGTTGCTTTCAGCTGACTTCCTGCATCTGTCGAAGGATATCGACATGGTGAACCGCAGTCAGGCCGATTGGTTCCATTGCGACATCATGGACGGGGTGTTCGTACCGAATATATCCTACGGCATCCCGCTGGTGCAAGCCATTAAAAAAGAAGCACTTAAGCCTCTCGACGTGCATCTCATGATTGTCGAACCTGACCGCTATTTCGAGAAGTTCCGCGACGCGGGAGCCGACATCATCACCTTTCACTACGAGGCAAGCACCCATATCCATCGCAGCGTGCAGATGCTGAAATCACTCGGCGTGAAAGCCGGCGTGGTGCTTAACCCGCATACCTCAGTGACACTGTTGGAAGACATCCTCGGCGACTTAGACCTTGTTTTATTAATGTCAGTGAATCCGGGATTCGGCGGACAGAAATTCATCGAACGCACTTACGCTAAGATTGAAAAACTGCGTCAGATGATTGAAAATCAAGGATTGAAGACCATGATTGAAGTCGACGGCGGAGTTAATGTCGAGAACGCACCGAAACTGTTCAATGCAGGAGCTGATGTTTTGGTGGCAGGAAATGCTGTCTTCAAATCGGAAGATCCAATAAAGACAATAGAACTCATGAAAAGATAACACCCATACCGTCATTTCGACTGAAGCGAAGCGGAACGGAGAAATCTCATTCAAAAAAATATAACATAATTGCAGGAGATTTCTCGACTTCACTTCGTTACGCTCGAAATGACGTTACTAAGAATATGTTAAAATTAAATTATTAATATCATGAACGAAGTAGTATTAAAACTTAAACCGGAAGGCGTTTGGAAGGAATTCCAAGGCATCATGGGCGTGCCACGTCCTTCAAAGAGAGAAGAAAAAATGGTCGCTTACCTCGAGAAATGGGCTAAAGACCATAAGGTGGAATACAAGAAAGAACCTTGCGGCAACATCATCATGAGCGTGCCGGCAACCAAAGGCATGGAAAACCGCCAGACCATCATCCTGCAGGCTCACATGGACATGGTGTGCGAGAAGAACGGCGACAAGGTCCACGACTTCGACAAAGACCCTATCGAGGCTGTGTTGAAAGGCGAATGGCTGCATGCTAACGGCACCACCCTCGGCGCTGACGACGGCATCGGAGTGGCTGCTGCATTGGCAGTGATTACTGATAAAAACGTGAAACATGGTCCTCTCGAATGCATCTTCACAGTCGACGAAGAGACTGGTCTCACCGGCGCTGAGAAACTCGACCCGAAAGACTTCACAGGCCGTATCCTCCTCAACCTCGACTCAGAAGATGAAGGCGAGATCTTCATCGGATGCGCAGGCGGCATGGACACCATCGTCAAGATTTTCTATAAACTCGAGAACGCCCCTGAAGGCTACATCCCTTACGATGTGAAGGTCAGCGGACTCAAAGGCGGTCACTCAGGCGACGATATCAACAAAAACCTCGCCAACGCTAACAAGCTGTTAACCAGAATATTATGGCAGGCAACAAACGATTACGACCTCCGTATCTACGACATCCAAGGCGGTAATCTGAGAAACGCCATCGCACGCGAGGCAACAGCCGTCGTCTTCATCCCGAAAGACTGCGCAAAGAAATTCGAGGCAATGGTGAAGAAGTTCGAGAAGAGCTTCAAGAACGAATATCAAGTCACCGAGCCTGGCATCACTGTGAAAGCCAAAAAATCGGAGACCACAGCCGATGTCGTCATCGACGAGATGACACAGTTCGACCTCCTGAACGGCCTCCTCACCTGCCCTCACGGCGTCATCGAGTGGTCACAGACCGTCCCGAACTTCGTGGAGACATCGACAAACCTCGCATCTGTGAAGAAAAAAGAAGGTTATTTCTTCATCCAGACCTCACAGCGCAGCTCCATCGAGTCGGCTAAGGAATACGCAGCGGCCATGGTCGAGGCTTGTTTCAACCTCGCAAACGCAGAGGTGAAACACACCGACGGCTACCCGGGCTGGACACCGAACCCTAACTCGGCAATCTGCGCCATCGCTGAGAAAGTCTATAAGAAACGCTTCGGCAAGGATCCAAAAGTGAAAGCCATCCACGCAGGTCTCGAATGCGGCCTAATCGGTGACAAGATCGCTGGCATGGACATGATTTCATTCGGTCCTACACTCCGCGGCGTGCACTCACCTGACGAGAGAATCGAAATCAAGACAGTCCAGATGTTCTGGGATCTGCTGTGCGATATCTTGCTTGAGGCACCGAAGAAATAGTTCCGAAACACAGTTTTCAGAACCGTACAAAAATCAGGCCTTGCGGTAAGTGCGATAGCGCTTATCCAGACTGATTTTTGTATGGTTTTGAAAACGATTCGATTTTTCGCAAAGTGGCATTTTCTTGTCACTTTTTCTTTTTTTGTCAAATATTTAAAATATTTTTTGTATTTTTGTCGTTTGCAATATAACATTTAACTGTTTAACAATGAAAAAACTACTTTTAACCGCACTGATGTCATTAGGGTTCTTGTGCTCCGCATTGGCACAGGAAGTTACCTTCACAATAGTGAAAACCGACGGAACAACAGCGAGTTACGTGATGAGCACCAGCTCTAAGATTTACTACTCTGACACCCAGCTTTTCCTCGACAACAATGGCGAAACCGTCTCTTTCAACCTGTCAAGCTTGAGAAAAGCCTATTTTTCAGAAGTACAGGATGTCACTGAGACTGGCAGCCAACATCTTACGATTTATCCCAATCCAGCAAACGATATTTTAAGAATAAAAAACATCTCTGATAATCAGGAGGTTACAATTTATTCAATAAACGGGGCAATGGTAAAACGAGCCATCGTTTCAGATGACGCTGCTATCAACGTCAGCGATTTGCGCGCCGGCTTATATATAATAGGTGTAGGCAACGAGTTTTCCAAATTCATAAAAATGTAATGCCATGAAGAGAGTTTTGTTCATTATATCATTGATATTCATCGGATTATCAGTCAAGGCACAAGATGGCGAATACCACGTACGCATTCATGGCCAGGAAAACAAAGGCATCGTTTTAGACGCTCCTGTCTCGTCAATCGACAGCATGTACATCAACGAGAATGGCAAGCTTAAAGTGCGGACAACCAACAACTTATACTCGTTCGACTTCACCGAGGTCGACAGTCTGACCTTCCCGTTTATTCCGGCAAGCACGGGCGACATCGTGTACATCAATTATAATGGAACCACAGCAGAAGTCATAAATCCATACTCTACTTCTGAAGTTAACATAACTGTCAGCGAAGCCAAAGTCTCCGTAACATCGTTGAGTTCGGAAAACATAACATTTATTCTTTCTGGCACCGCCAATCCAGGACGTTTCGCTATCGAGAGCACGACAACGCCAACCATCCGGTTGAACGGCGTCAGCCTCACGAATCCTACAGGAAAGGCAATGGATTTAACATGCGATGCCGGTGTCATACTCGAAATTGCCGACGGCACGACGAATTCGCTCAGCGACGGCATAGGCAGTGACAAGAAAGCCGCTCTCATGAGCAACAGCGACTTATTGGTGCAAGGCAACGGCACTTTGAACGTCACCAGCTTTGTCAAACATCCGATAAAAGTAAAAGGAATTTGCACTATCAACTCAGGTAACTTCGTGATTACCAGCGATGTAGATGATGTCAACGGTCTCTCAGCCGACAGCACCTTGGTCATCAACGGAGGCTCGTTCGATATCACTATGAACGGCGATATCTCAAAAGGCATAAAATGCGACGACAACCTAACCATCAACGGCGGAGATTTCACCATCGTGGCAGCAGGAAGCACAGTTTTGGAAGTCGTTAACAATCAGAATGTTCCGTCATATTGCACAGCTATAAAATGCGATAATGACATCAATATCGGTGGCGGCACTTTCAACATCACATTGCCTACCAGCAACCAAGGCGGAAAGTCGATCAGTGCCGATGGGAACATCACCATCACAGGCGGTACTTTCGACATCCTCACACAAGGAGCCGGCGCAGCTTACACCGTTTATGGCGACACCAAAGACTCATACACCTCGTCATGCCTGAAATGCGACGGCAACATGGAGATTCAAGCTGGTAACTTCCTTCTGAGAAGCACCGGAGCAGGCGGCAAAGGCATCAACTCTGGCGGCACTATGAAGATCGGTCTTGAAAACGCCAACAACGACGACCTTGTACTCAATGTGACTACAAGTGGCGAGCGTATCACCGTAGAAGCCGGCAGCGGCGGCGGATGGTGGCCGGGCGGTGAAGGCGAATATGCCAACCCTAAAGCCATCAAAGCCGACAGCAATCTGACAATCAACAGCGGAAACATCACCGTCAACTGCACCCAGACACAGAACGAAGGCGGCGAATGCATAGAGAGCAAAGCTGTTTTAACCATCAACGGAGGAAACATCGAGGCTTATTCGAAGAAAGATGACGCTGTCAACGCAGCAAACCAACTCATATTGAATGGCGGCAATTACTACGTGCACAGCGACGCCAACGACGGCACCGACTGCAACGGTACCATGCAGATTAACGGAGGATTCTTCATCTCCAACGGCTCACGTTCGCCTGAAGAAGGCTTCGACTGCGACAACAACCAGTTCAAGATAACCGGAGGCACAGCCATCGGAACAGGAGGCGGCACCAGCAATCCGACGACAAGTGTATGCACTCAGCCGAGCATGAAAATAAACACACAGCCGGGATACGCCATCCAGATTCTCAAGTCAGATGGTACAGTTGTTTGCACCTACCAATGCCCTACATTCACCAGCGGCGGTGGCGGCGGACCAGGAGGAGGCAACAGCATGGTGATGCTCTTCACCGACCCGCAACTCCAAACCGGACAATCATATACAATAAAATATAACGGAACCATCAGCGGCGGCACCAATATCAACGGATACTACACCGGAAACGTGACATACAGCGGCGGTCAAAGCACCACAGCAACGCTAAATTCCATGTACACAACGGTAAATGCCGGTGGCAGCGGCTGGTAGTATGTAAGCCATTAGCTATTAGCCACTAGCCATTAGCCATTAGAACGATTTTACCTAATGGCTAATGGCTATCAACTAATGGCTATCAACTAATGGCTAATAACTTCTCCGTAGCAATCGAAATAATCGGCTTGGTTGATCCTCACATTAACGAATGTGCCGATTTCTAACTTATTGTCTTTCATTGAGATAAGTACCTCGTCATCGACTTCAGGAGAGTCGTATTGGGTGCGACCGACATAGTAGCCGCCTTCCGTGCGGTCGATGAGCACTTTTTCTGTTCTGCCAAGACGTTTTGAGTTGATTTCCAACGAGATATCCTGCTGAACATCCATAAACTTATCAACGCGCGCCTTCTTGACTTCTTCCGGAACATCGTCTTCGAGTTCAT
>R20__coassemble_353_pt1 | contig 35275 bp, 28 predicted proteins | sample R20__metabat2_high_PE_049 | metagenome-assembled genome bin R20 | reverse complement strand
CCTATCAGCCATCCTATGATGAAAATCACAAGGAAATAAAGTACGGTGAGAAGTATTTTCGCTTGCGAGATGCCAACAAAATGTTTCGATAGCAACTGATTGTTTTGCGCGATGTTTCGGTTGTTGAAATTTGTCAGACCGAGGTCAAGCAATATATAAAATAGGTATGAAAACTGCGAAATAGCAAGATAAAGCCCGTATGAATTGTCACCGACGAGATTTTGGACGGATACATCTATGCCCAGAATCCAGAACGGTTTTATCAAAAGATTGACAAAAAGTAAAAAAATAATATTTTTTAAAAACTTATTATTCATCTCCGCAAGTCCAAAAAACTAACGATAATAATATCTTATTATTGTATAATTTTAATCAAAAAATAACGTTACAAAGATAGTGTATTTTGAATTAATTTCGTAAATTTGCAGTGTAATTTTTTAAAAATTGGAAAAATATTCGGAACAAGAGATATTAGAAATTGAGAAATCATATAATGAGCTTATTCAGTCGATAGGTGAGACGATGACTGTGGAGGAAGTCGGGTATGTGAGGAAAGCCTACGAGTTGTGCCGCTCACAATATGACGGGCTGCGTATGCGTTCAGGGCGACCGATGATGCTTCACGTTCTGGATGTGGCGCAGATTTCTTATTCCGAAATGGGAATGCACAGCAAGACCATCGTTTGTGCGTTGCTGCATAATATAACTCGTTGCACTGATGTCACGTTCAATGATATAAAAGAACAGTTTGGTGAGCGAGTGTCATTGATTCTCAGAGGATTATCGAAGGTGATGGCACTGAATATGTCTCGTATCTCGACACAATCCGACACTTTCAGAAAGCTTTTCCTCTCAATGGTCGACGATATCCGCGTAGTAATGCTTATTATCGCCCACTGCCTCTCAAATTGCCGCCATCAGGATGATGTTGATGTTTCAGGTGGCGTCGATAAATTCTTTGAGATAACGAAATATCTTGTGATTCCTATAGCTCATCGTCTCGGTCTTTATAACATCAAAAAAGACATGGAAGAGGCGGTGATGATTCATGAGAATCCCAAGGAATTCAATGAAATAAAAGAAAAAATCACCATGTCGCATGTGGTGCAGGAGGAGAAGATGGCTGATTTCCTGCTTCCAATACGGCGTGAATTGAGCGAAAACAGCATCGACTACACTATAAAATGGCGAACGAAGTCTATCCCGTCTATTTTTGCCAAAATGAAGGCTCAAGGTGTGCCTTTTGAGCAGGTTTACGACCTTTTTGCAGTCAGAATCATCATTAACAACTCAAAAATAAAGGAAGAAAAGGCTGATTGCTGGAAAGTTTATTCCATTGTTACAAATCTGTATCAGCCTAATCCTCAACGACTTAGAGATTGGATAACAAAGCCTAAGGCATCGGGATACGAGTCGTTGCATACCACTGTGAAAAACGGCGTCGACTGGGTCGAGGTGCAGATACGCACCATACGCATGGATGAGATTGCTGAGAAAGGTAACGCCTCACATTGGTCGTATAAGAGCAGTGGCGACAAACATCAGACTCCTGACGAGTGGCTGAACCAGATTAGAGGCATCTTGGAAGATACAGACCAGTCGGATTTTAATCCTTTTGACGATAAACGCGCGGCGAAAGGGAAGTCTGACAAGATGTATATAATCACGCCTCAAGGTGAAGTGAAACAACTCCCGATTGGCTCCACAATCCTTGATTTCGCCTTTGAAGTGCACACTCAAGTGGGGTGTCACTGCATAGGTGCACGCGTGAACGGCAAAATGCAGCCGATACGCTACGAGCTGAACAACGGCGACCGTGTTGAAATACAGATAAGTAAAAAACAGACTCCTAAGACCGACTGGCTCAATTATGTGAACACGGAGAAGGCAAAATCGAAAATCAGGAGGTTTTTGAAGGATGAGGAGATGAAAGAGGCTGAACTCGGCAGCTCTATCTTCCACAGGAAACTCAAAAACTGGAAAATTGTTTTTAATGATAAGATTTTCAATGAGTTGCTGAAGAAATACGCTTGCGAATCAGGCATCGAGTTTTACCATAAAATCGCCACAGACCAGATAGATTTGGCCGATTTGAAGGCGTTTATCCTGACGCAGACAGAGGAAAAAGAAAATCATCAAGAGAGGGTGGATGAGGAGGTTAAAAAAGACAAACCTATTGAGAATGAGAACGATGCGATGAGTATCGGCACTAATATCAATGGTTTCGCGTTCAAGATGGCGAAATGCTGTAACCCGATACCTGGCGATAACGTTTGCGGCTTTGTCAATGTGGGTGGTGGCATCACGATACACCGCGTCAACTGCAAAAACGCCATCGCAATGAAGAAACGTTATCCTTATCGACAGGTCGACGTGAAATGGCAAGGCGATGTGCCTTCTAGAGCCACGATTCGTGTAGTGGCAAAAGACAGTTTTGGAATCCTCAGCGATATCACTGAGGTGATGAAACAGATGGAAATCAATATCATAGATGCATCAATGGGAACAAGAAACGGCCAATATGAAGGCCGCTTTGTTGTGCATGTGACAAGTGTTAATTACTTGGAACAACTGATTCGCAAACTCCGTTCTCTGACGAATGTTATAGAAGTTCAGAGAATTGACTGATAATCAATTATTTAGTCATAATGTCGATAATCTCGGTGTCGGTTTCTTTCATTCCGATGCTTCCGACGAGTCCAACATTATTAATGGTGTCTTCTATGTCGCATCCGACGATGCCGTCGCCGGCCTCGAACTGCTGTCCGTTTTTATACATGTAATAGCCCAGAATGCCTGATTCCACTGATGCTGCGATCTTTGCTGCGCATGATGCTTTCGCACCGTCGCAGATGATTCCGGACACTGTAACTACTGCGTTAGTGAGTGTGTGCTCTATCACATCGAGGCTCTCGCCAAGGAGGTAGGCTATTCCGCAGGCTGCTGCGCATCCTGCACTGACGGCACCGCAATATGCTGAGAGTCGTCCGATGCGTGTCTTCTGATGTATTGCAGTGAGGTTGGAGACTACCAAAGCACGGTAAAGTCTGTCGTCACTGATATTGTATTCCTCGGCATAGGCTATTACTGGCATTGACACCGTCAGACCTTGATTGCCACTGCCTGAATTGATGATAACTGGCAATTCGCAGCCGTTCATACGAGCGTCGGAGCCTGCAGCAGCGCGAGCCTTCGCCTTTACCTTGATGTCATCGCCGTAATATTTTAATAAGGTGCTGCCGATGTTGGCACCCCAATTATTTTGCAAACCTTCGGAAGATATGGCTTTGTTATATTTGATCTGTCGTCCGATAATCTCTTTAATATCTTGAATATCAACGCTGTCAGCGAAATCCACTATGCCTGCGATGCTTAGACAACTGCGGTCTGTGAGTTCTTTGGCCGGTTTCGCGATAGTCTCACTTTGGAAGATTATCTCGTCGTCTTTCTGAATATGAACGATGTTGGTGTGGAAACCGCATATTCTCACGTCAGCGTGATGCTCGCCACTGTATTCAATGATTGTGACGTCTAACTGTTCCTGGCAGTTCACATGTTTCACGGTGATAGGAGTGGAGGCGAGGTATTTCTCGGTTTCTTTCTTTTGTTCCGGAGTCACGTTGGCAATCACTTCGAGAGCTTTGTCAGGGTTGCCTGCCACGATGCCCACAGCCACTGCGGCATTGATGCCTTTCATTCCGTTGGTGTTAGGAACTATGACGCTTTTCACATTTTTGATGATGTTACCGCTTGCAAGGACTTCAACACGGTCAGGAATGGCGTTAAGTACCTGACGGGCCTTGGCGGCTGCGTAGGCGAGGCATATAGGCTCGGTACAGCCCATAGCTGGAACCAATTCTTCTTCTAAAATGTTGATATATAATTGATAACGTGAATCCGACTTGTTCATATTAGTTTCCTTTAGTTATTTCCATTGATGTGATTTCAATATTTCCGTTCTCAGGAAGAATCTCAATCCAAGTGTTGTCTTCGCTGAACCATTTGTATTGTGAACCGATTCTTACGATAAAATCGTTAACATCTTGATTATTAGGTACATTGACGGTAAATCCACCGTTTCTGCCATTCTTGCTGCCGTAGGAGATGTACATGATGAACGGCCTGTCACCCAAGTTTTTGGCTTTAATCAGCAAATAATTGCCACGTCGTGATGCCGCGTCAACAGATGTGAACTCATAACGCTTTGTATCACTTGAATTGATGGTGGTCGCGCTGCTTACAAGTTCCACGAGTTTGTTGGCTTTCAGGATTTCACCGATTTCACGGATTTTATTGCCCGGATAAGGATTGCTTGGGTTAACCTGCATTGCTTTGGTGTAAAACTCAATAGCTTTGTCGTAATTCTTTGTCTGAAGCTGGGCGTCACCTTTGGTGATATAGCCGTTATATTCGTTTTCAAGCGCTGCGAGACGCATGTTTTCATTCTGTTGAGCTAACGTAAGTTGTTGAGTTGCAGCCTCATCGCCAGGCTTGTATGTCAAAGCGATGTTGAATTGGTTGATTGCCTCGGCAAAATTCCTGCTGTCCATGGCATAGCTGCCTTCCGACATGGCTCGGTTGTAATTTTCCTGTTTCTGACGCTGTATTTCTTCATAGAAACCTGCAATCACGCCAAGTTTTTCAGTCGCTGTGGCATTGTTAGGGTCAATGGCAAGAACCTGGTTGAATGACTGTTCGGCTTCAGCGTATTTCTTGTCGGCAATCTGTTGGTTGCCGGTGGCGATCAAAGTCTGAATCTGAGCTTTACGTTGCTTTTCGGCTTCTATTGCGGCCAAACGTTCCTGCTCCTTGCGTTGTTGCTCAAGATACAGTATCATATCCTCGGCGTTTTTCTTTTTTGCCAAGGCTTCAGCATTATTGGGCTTGAGTTCCAATGCTTTAACGTAATAGGAGAGGGCTAACTCGTAGTTTTTAACACCTTCGGCGTTCTCGCCTTTGTTCATGAATCCAGCGAAATCGTTGTCAAGCTTGGCCTTGTCGTTTTGAATCTTCATGTATTCTGGGCTGTTGACGATCTCGTCGATACGTGCAATCATGCCGAGAGCGTAAGAATCATCAGGGATAACCGTAAGCGCTGCCTGATATGCGCTCTTTGCGTCTTTGTATGATTGGTCCTCATAAAGCGCGTCGGCCTCAGTTATCTTGGCGTTATAATTATCGGCTATGTTTTTCTTTGTCTGAAGTTCCTTGATGATGTCAGAAATCTCCGTTTCCTTGGGGAAAATCTGCAAAGCTTGCTCGTAGGCTGCGATGGCTTCGGTATATTTTTTTCTTAAAGTAAAATCTCTTCCTTGTGACTGAAGTCTTTCATACTCAGACACTTTCAAATCATATGCTTCTTTTTTGTTTTTGGCGTCCTGATATTTTGTTTTTGCTAAAGAATTGTTGGGATATACCGCTAAGGCTGACTCATATTGCATCACAGCTTCAGCGTATTTCTCGCTGCTTAAGAGCTTGTCGCCCAACGTTATCATAGCATTGAATGAGTCTAATTTGTCTTTCTCATCCTTGAGAATTGTTGTGATTTCTGCCTTTTTGTTCGTTGCATACTCGTCTTTCGGGAAGATTTTGAGTGCCTTGTTATATTCTTCCAAAGCTTTTTCCAACTCGCTGTTTGCGTAGTAGCTGTCAGCATTGTCGATGTATTCGAAGAAAGTCTCTTCTTTCTTGTTCTCTTCTTTTATCTTTAAAAGAGTGTTATCCAATTTGCTTTTTGCAGTGGCGTCTTTGGGTTTTAATCGCAAGGCCTGTTGGTAATATGTCTTGGCTTTGATATATTCTTTCTTTGCATATTCTTTATCGCCCGACGACATCAGCGACTGGAAAGAAGGCGCGCTTTCCTGTGCATAAACGTATGTCGTTGACATACAAAGACAACCGAAAGATATGATGAAGATATTTTTTATTAAATTTCGCATGATTTTGTTATTTGTTGCTTTCTATTTTGCCGTCTTTTATCGTCAAAGTCCTGTCAGCCATCTGTGCGAGGTCGGGGTTGTGTGTTACGATGACAAATGTCTGACCGGTCTGCTCTCTCAGCTTAAAAAACAACTCATGAAGTTCTTTAGCATTTTGTGAGTCGAGGTTCCCTGATGGCTCATCGGCGAGGATGACGGCAGGGTTGTTGATAAGTGCCCTTGCTACCGCTACACGTTGCTGCTCGCCTCCTGACAGCATCGATGGCTTGTGATTTGCTCTTTCTGTAAGATTAAGATAATCAAGAAGTTGAGATGCTTTATTTAAAGCGTTACTTTTACTAATTCCTGCTATAAAAGCTGGTATGCAGATGTTCTCGAGAGCGGTAAATTCAGGTAGAAGATGATGGAACTGGAACACGAATCCGATGTTTTTGTTGCGGAAAGCGGCGAGGGTTTTCTGACTCATCTTGCTGATGTTCTGTCCGTTGATGATTACGTCGCCTTTGTCTGCTTTTTCCAATGTCCCGATTATTTGAAGCAAAGTGGATTTGCCGGCGCCCGATGCCCCCACGATGGTGACGATCTCGCCTTTGTCAATGTGAAGGTCAATGCCTTTTATCACATCGACGTTCCCAAACGACTTGTATATTCCATTAGCTTCAATCATTCGTCTTCTTTTTTGCCGTTAACTAACAGTTTAGCTCTTGTGAAAGGTTTATTCCTGTCGAACAGGTACCTATATGTTATATGTGTTTTATAAAGTTGCGCTCCGGCTCTTTTGGCAATCTTCAGCATAGGAGGGTTGAAGTCGCCTATCCAGTTGAGTTGCAACTCTTTATATTTGAATTTCTTTTTTATTGCTTGAGATTCGAGTGAGCATACCAGACCGGCTTCCAAGCCTTTTTTACGGTGTTCAGGTACTATGCCGAAGACGAGAGATATGGCTCTGTCGCAGATTCGTGATATTTTCACTCTCCAGAACACGCGCAATGCGTTGAATCCTCTGTCGTTGCCGTTCAAGCCTTTGTATATCTGGTTCAAGTCAATCATCATGAGGAAGAATCCTACCGGTTCGCCTTTGTAATATGCAAAATGCATCAAACGCGGGTCGATGATAGGCTTCATGCTGTTGAGCAAGGCCAATGCGTGTTGGCGTGTAAGCTTTGCCGTGCCTGGTATTGAGCCCCAAGCTTTGTTGTATATCGTCAGGAAGTCGTCAGCATAGCGGTCTATTTGGCGTTTTTTCAGGATTTCGAACGAATAGTCCGGGTTTTCGTAGATGCGCGCCGCCTTCTCATGAAGTATCGGGTCAAAGCCGCCAGGGGTGAGGTTCCTGTGATATGTGTATTGCTTAAAATAATCCTTAAAGCCATAATTTTCAAAGAGTTGGCTGTAATAAGGATAATTATAAGGCATGTTGTATATCGGGTCGGTGAAGCCGTCTACGAGACATCCCCAGAAGTAGTCGCGGTCTCCGAAATTGATAGGACCGTCCATAGCCTCGAATCCGCGTTCAATCAGCCAGTTTTTAGCGGCATCGAACAGGATGTTGGCCGCTTCCTGGTCGTTGATGCAGTCGAAAAAACCGCAGCCGCCTGTTTTTTGGCCGTTTTCTTCGTTTTCGTACACTCTTGATGTTTTCTCGTCGTAAAAGACGGCGATTCTGCCGACGATTTTATCTTTTTTGTCGGTCAAATAGTATCTTGTAGCGTCACCATGACGGAATAGCTTGTTCTGCTCTTTGTCAAAAACCTTCTCAACTTCGCGGTCGAGGGGTCTGACATAATGTTCGTCATGCTTGTATAACTTCGACGGAAACGCAAGCCATTGCTTGATTTCACGCTTTGTTGTGACTTCGTGCAGTGTGTAATCAGACATTCAAAAAAATTTTTGCAAATTTCCGAAAAATTTGTGAAAAATTCATAAAAAAAATAAATTTTTCTATAAAAATTTGATTTTTGCCTATTCGTGTTTGAGATAATTGTCGACTATGATTTTTGCTTTCTCAACATCTTCGGCGTTTACAAGCAATTCGGTGCTTTGGTCGGGATTGCCGTCAGCCCAGCCTATCGTAATGCTTGATTGGAAATTGTTGCGCACAATGCATGGAATGTCCTCGTCTTGCAGCAATGCCGCTATATAATTGGCTTCAATGTCTGTTCCGATGTAAATTGATTCAAATCTGTTTTCCATAATAATTTTTTTTCTGCAAATATAACGAAAATTATTTAATTTTGTTGTTTTAATTTATAAATATGAAAAATTCTGATATACAAGCGAAATACGACGGATTTATAGCTTATTTTGAGCAGGCTATGCCTGTGGCGGAGTCGGAGTTGAAGTTTATGAATCCGTACCAACTCATTGTGGCGGTGGTGCTTTCGGCGCAATGCACCGACAAACGCGTCAATATGACGACGCCGGCGTTTTTTGAACGTTTTCCTGATGCGAAATCTTTGTCTGAAGCAACGCAAGATGATGTGTATCAGCTGATTAAGTCTATATCATATCCTAATAACAAAGCAAAGAATCTGATTGGGATGGCTAAGGCTCTGGTCAATGATTTTGATGGTGTCGTGCCGGATAATATCGAAGATTTGCAGAAACTTCCGGGGGTGGGGCGTAAGACAGCCAATGTGGTCGTCGCTGTAGCATTCGACAAGCCTGCAATGCCGGTGGATACTCATGTTTTCAGAGTTTCCGCAAGAATAGGCCTGAGTAAAAATGCAAAAACACCTCTCGACACAGAGAAACAGCTTGTGGCGCATATCCCGCAAAAGTTGCTTTCCAAGGCGCATCACTGGCTTATTCTGCACGGCAGATACGTATGTCTCGCACGCAAACCTAAATGCGCAGAATGCGGAATCAAAGAAATTTGTGATTTTTATCAAAAAAATAGCAAAAAAGTTTGCTAATCCAAAAAAAGTGTTTATATTTGTAGCGTTACAGTTTGATTAAAAACTCGTCAAAATTAAGCTGTAACATTTGGATTTTGAATAAATGTATTTATTAACTTATTGATTTAAAACTATTTAGAAATGGCAAGTAAGAATATCGAGGAAGATGTCGAGAAAGTGAGACAGGAAAAATTGAAGGCTTTGGAAGCCACATTGGGAAACATTGAAAAATCGTTCGGAAAAGGCAGCATCATGCGTCTTGGTGACAATAAACAGGAGAAAATCGATTCAATATCAACCGGTTCTATAGGTCTGGACTATGCTCTGGGTATCGGCGGCATGCCACGTGGAAGAATTATCGAGGTTTTCGGACCTGAGAGTTCAGGTAAAACGACATTGGCATTGCATGTGATCGCGGAAGCGCAGAGACAGGGCGGAATCGGTGCGTTTATCGACGCGGAGCATGCTTTCGACCGTTTTTATGCCAAGAAACTTGGTGTTGATATTGAGAATCTGTTGGTTTCGCAGCCTGACAATGGTGAACAGGCGTTGGAAATCGCTGAAAATCTTATCCGTTCAGGCGCTATCGATGTCATCGTGATTGACTCTGTGGCCGCTCTTACACCGAAAAGCGAAATCGAAGGCGAGATGGGCGACAGCAAGATGGGTCTTCAGGCTCGTCTGATGTCACAGGCAATGCGTAAGCTGACAGCGACAATAAGCAAAACATCAACAGTGTGTATCTTTATCAACCAGTTGCGCGAGAAAATCGGTGTCATGTTTGGTAATCCGGAAACGACAACTGGCGGTAATGCCTTGAAATTCTATAGCTCAGTGCGTCTCGATATCCGTAAGGTCAGTCAAATCAAAGACGGCGAGAATATCATGGGTAACCGTGTGAAAGTCAAGGTGGTGAAAAACAAAGTGGCACCTCCGTTCAAGAAAGCTGAATTCGACATTCTTTACGGAGAAGGCATCTCACGTGTGGGCGAGATTATCGACATAGGTGTTGAACTCAATATCATAAAGAAAAGCGGCTCATGGTTCAGTTATAATGATACTAAACTCGGACAGGGTAGGGATGCTTTGAAGAAACTGCTTGAAGAAAATCCTGAGTTGTGTGACGAACTGACACAAAAGATTAATGAGGCTCTGAAAGAGACAGATCAAGACCTTTAACATATTGAATATCATATAATAATGAAGAGAGTTTTTCTGGCAATGGCTTGCATTCTGATGCTTGCAAGCTGTTCTGAGAGTGGTAATAATAAAACAGAAGAGAAGCAGAAGGTAGCGGCGGCCACTGAGGATGTTGTTGCTGATACCTTGAATATTGACGGCTATATTAATAGGGCAAGATGGCTGTTGGCTAACCAGCAAGTCGGTAATGCAATTCGTGACATAAACAGCGCTTTGTCAATAGATAGCAAGAATATTGAAGCTTTGCTTGTGTTAGCTGATGTTTATTATGCTTTGGGTGACCAAGACAATATTTTGCTGACACTGAACAAGGCGTCGGAAATCGCTCCTATGGACTCGCGTCCTGTTGTCAAGTTGGCCGAGCTTAGTTTCCTGCAAGGGAATATTAATATGGCTAATGCGTACATTGATAAGGCTTTGGAACTCAATAGCATGAACCCTCAAGCGTATTATATGCGCGGAATCATTTGCATGTCGAGAAATGATACGGTCCAGGCTTTGAAACAGTTCATGAAAGCGAGAAACCAAGATGATTCATTCATTGATCCGGTGTTGCAGATTGCGAGTATTTATGCGGCACAGCGTAATCCGATGGCAAAAGATTTCTATACTCTCGCTATCGATATGGCACCGGATAATTGGGGATCATATTATGATTTGGCGATGTATCTTCAAGATAACGGCTCACCGGAGAAGGCTTTGGAGATTTACGACACTTTGGATGCACGAATGCCGGGAAACTATCAGATATTGTTCAATAAGGGGTATGTTAACATGGTGTATCTGTTCGAGTATGACAAGGCTATAGAGAATTTTGATAAGGCGCTGGAAATCAATCCTAAATCAGTTGACGCGTTATTAAATAAAGGTGTGGCTTACGAACAGAAAGGAAACTACAAGCAAGCAAGAAGCATCTATCTCCAGATTTTGAAAGATAATCCAAATTATCAGCTGGCGATAGATGCTTTGCACAGAATAGGTGAGTGATATCACTCGGTGAATATCTTGGCGAGTTCTGTTAGATTCTCGTCAAGTTCCTGCTCGACACCGCTAAGTTCGTTGATATTGTCGAGATCTTCATTCATGCTGAAATAGAACTTAATCTTAGGTTCTGTGCCAGAAGGTCTTACACTGACTTTAATGCCATCTTCGGTGAAGAACTGAAGGACATCAGATTTAGGCAGGTTGATGACGGTGTCAACTCCGAATATTATATCCTTGCTGATGCCGAGTTTGTAGTCTCTTATTTCAGTAATTCTTGAACCAAGCAAGTTTTTAGGCGGGTTCTGTCTGAAGTTGAGCATCATCTGTTTGATTTCCTCGTTGCCGCTGATGCCTTTCTTGGTCAATGAGATGAGTTTCTCTCTGTAGACACCGAATTCTTTGTATATGTCTTTCAGGATTTGATACAATGTCTTGCCTTGTTCTGCCGCCCATGATGTGGCTTCAGCAAGCATGAAGCATGTGATGATGGCGTCTTTGTCGCGTACAAAGTCACCTACAAGGAATCCGTAGCTCTCTTCGCCTCCGCATATGAACTGCTCTTCCGGCTTGTTCAAAATCTTGTCGGCGATATACTTGAAGCCAGTGAGAACATCGTATGTCTTGACGTTGAATTTGTCGGCTATTTTAAGCAGTAAGTCGCTGGTTACTATGGTTTTAACGATAAATTCCTTGCCTGTCAGCTTGCCAAGTTCCTCCCAACGTGTAAGGATGTAGTAGGTGAGGATGCTTGCTGTCTGATTACCGTTTAATAAGATGAATTCTCCGTTGTCGTCTTTTACGGCGAGACCGACGCGGTCGGCGTCAGGGTCGGTGGCAAGAACGACGTCTGCTTTCATGGCTCTCGCTTTCTCAATGGCCATATTCATAGCAGCTTTTTCTTCCGGGTTAGGAGAGACCACAGTAGGGAAGTTGCCGTCGGTAACCATCTGTTCTTCAACAGGATAGAAGTTTTTGAAACCTGCTTTTGCGAAAAGTTTAGGCATCACCTGGCCGCCTGTTCCGTGGATAGGAGTGTAAACGAACGACAGATTCTTGTGTTTTTTTATCAATTTTGGTGATAATGAGAGGCTCATTACTTTGTCGAGATAGATTTCGTCGAAGCTGTCGTCAAGCATTTCGATTAGCTTGGCGTTTCTTTTGCGTTTAACCATCGAAATGTCAGTGATTTTCTGGACTTCAGCGATGATGTTCTTGTCGTGTGGGGCCACAATCTGACCTCCGTCCTCCCAATAAACTTTGTATCCGTTGTATTCTTTCGGGTTGTGTGAGGCTGTCACCACAATTCCCGACTGGCATTTCAGTTCACGAATAGCGAAAGATAATTCAGGTGTTGGACGTAATGCGCTGAATAAGAACACTTTAATTCCGTTGGCCGTCATCACATCTGCTGTTATTTGTGCAAAATCCTTGCTGTTGTTACGGCAGTCATATGCAATGGCTATTTGTGGTTGTTTCATGTCGGCAAACTTCATTTTGATATAATTTGCCAGACCTTGCGTGGCCATTGCGACGGTGTAAATATTCATACGGTTGGTGCCGACACCCATAATTCCTCTCAAACCGCCAGTGCCGAATTCGAGAATTCTGTAGAAACTCTCGGTTAGCTCGTTGGGGTCGTTGTCAATGAGATTCTGAACCTGTTTTCTGGTTTCCTCATCGTATTGGTCTGATAACCAAGACTTTGCTTTTGCAAGTATTTCAGGTGAAACGTTTTCCATAATGCAAAATTTGAGTTAGTTATTATGTTTTAATTCTTTCTATTATCAGTTGCAAATTTATACAAAAAACTAATACCAAGCGATTCTTTAAATTGAAGAATCGGTTTTTGCTCGTCGTCGATAGTGAATTTCACGTTATCGTCATATATCATGTGAACGTTGACAACGGCGGAAATATTTTTGTTTACAGTAAATTTTACCCCAGTTTCCCAGTCGACATCGATGTTCCAGCGGTTGGCCCTGTTTACATCCATGTAATTGTTGTAAAGGTTAAGATTCGAGAAAATGCTTATGTTGCTTTTAAAATCCTGTTTGTATTTTATCAAAAGGTTCAAGCCTAGCTCTCCGAGGAATTTCCTGCCCGGTACCCATGTACTGTCGCTGTCGATGATGTTCCAATAACCTGCCTCAACACCGTAAGAGCCTTTGTCAGCAAGCGTCTGGTCGTTGACAAATGTCAGCTTTCCGGCGGCAGGACTGGCGAAAATGCTGATGTTTTTGTTTATGTTATACGTGTAACCGATTGATATTGTAAGATAAGCCGGTGCAAAGAATTTGGATATCGGCACGGAGTCGTTTGGGTAAGAATAACCGTTGGTGAACTGCGTTTTCAGCATCACAATGGACGTGAAAGTGAGGTCTTTGTTGTTGTTGTGAGTCATTGTCATCGAGACCTCAAGTCGGTCTTCGGTCTTCTCCATACGGCTGTCTTTTGAGAAACTCTGCGCTCCATAGGCGAAAAGACCGTTTAGCACATAATTGAACAGGCTTCTGTTGTATGTGTATTTTAAATTGGCTACGGCTTTGCCACTTGTGTTGCTCTCACCGCCGGCAGCCCAATGTGTAATTGCTAACTGGTTGACTGTCAAGCCGACGCTGCCTTCAAACTTTTGCCAAATCTTTTGTTTTGCATCGTTTTTATTGATGACTTCCGGTTGCTCAGGATAAATCGTGTCAATTTTGACGAATGTCACTTTTTTAATAATCGTGTCAATTATGTAGGTGGTGTCGATTCTTGTGATTGTGTCGATTTTTATAGAATATGCCGGCGTTTGTGCAATAGTGTCCTGCGCCAAGCTTCTATTTGAAAATATTAATAACAAAACAAATAGAATACCTGACGCTAAAATATTGATACTCTTCAAATTAGCTTTTAATGCCAGCATTTTAATGAAAATGAAATATACTCGTTTTTATTGTGCAAAATTATAAAAAAAAGAATTATATTTGCAAAAAATATAATATGGAATCCGTAAAAATTTGTCTTGAAAAAACGAATGACGACCTTTTCATGAAAAGTAAGTGGTGGGGTAATCCCGATGTGCCGCAAAATTTTGACGTTCCTGATCATTTGACGTTCATTTGTCAGATACGATGCGACGAAATTGCTGCTTTTGATGATGAGAATCTGCTTCCGCATAAGGGAATGCTGTATTTTTTCGCGGCTTTGGATTATTATTTCGGAAATTTCGGCTCTTATTGTCCGGAAAATGTCTTCTGGAATAATGACGATGTTAAGGTTTTTTATGTTGAAGATATTGAAAATCAAATATTTGAACAGGTTGTTTTCGTAGATGACGATGATAATCCGGTTGCCTTGAAGGAGATGAAAATGATATTCTCAAAGGGGAATTGTATGTGCGATGGGAACAAAATGCTCGGTGAACCTTATAATAGAGAATGGGAAAATTGGGATGCACCATACCAAGATTGGGTGGAGCTGTTGCAGGTTGATTCGGATGATTATGACGACTGCACTCTGAACTTTATGGATTGGGGAATGCTGCATATTTTAATCAATCCTAAAGATTTGAAAAACAAAGACTTTACTAAAGTTACTTCAACTATTTGTTCAACCTAAGAAAATCATGAAAAAGACATTTTATGACGAATATGAGGGACGGGATTTTGAGGCCGATATTCCTGATGATTTGTATAAAAAAGCATATGAGGACAATGATTATGATGCCTTGTATGAAGTGGGAATAATTCTTGAAACAGAGACGGAGATGTCTTTTGCTGCTATTGCTGAAATCATGGAAAAAGCATACGCTGACGGCAAAGGCAGTGATGATGCTCGTTACTGGTTAGAGGACTATCGTTATGATGACGGACGTTTTGATGCTTGGAGCTAAGACAGTTTTTTAGCCAGGATTTTTGCCGTGTAGCTTTCTTTACACTTCGTCAAGTCTTCTGGCGTGCCTGCAAACACTAAATTTCCGCCTTTGTCACCGCCTTCCGGACCGAGGTCGATAACCCAATCCGCTGTTTTTATCACATCGGGGTCGTGTTCTATGACGATTAGCGAATGACCGTTGTTTAACAAGGCCTCAAATGCTTTCAGAAGTTTGTTTACATCATGGAAATGCAAGCCTGTCGTTGGTTCGTCGAAGATGAAAAGCGTGGGTTTTTCGTTAGTTCCGTTAACCAAAAATGATGCCAACTTTATGCGCTGAGCTTCGCCGCCTGAGAGAGTGGAAGAAGGTTGCCCCATCTTGAGATAACCGAGTCCTACAGCTTGTAACGATTTGAGTTTCAAGACTATGCGCTCTGTCATGTTTTTGAAATCATTAGGCTGACTGAAAAATTCTATTGCTTCGTCTATGCTCATTTCGAGGATGTCGAAGATGTTTTTGTCGAGGAACTTTATCTCAAGAGCCTCTTCTTTGTAGCGTTTTCCGTGGCATATGTCGCATTCGAGGTACACGTCGGCCATGAATTGCATCTCAACTTTAAGGATTCCTTCGCCTTCGCAGTTGTCGCAGCGGCCTCCGGGCACGTTGAACGAGAAGAAACCAGCTTTGTTTCCGCGCATTTTAGCCAGTTTCTGCTCCGAGAAAAGTATTCTGATATCATCGAATGCCTTAACGTAAGTCACTGGGTTTGAACGAGTTGACTTCCCGATAGGATTCTGGTCAATCATCTCTACGGAATGTATGGCTTGGATGCTTCCGCGCATGGAACCGAATGAACCGGTTTTGTCGGCGGTTCCTCCAAAATGCTTTTTCAAAGCTGTGTATATGATGTTATTTACAAGCGACGACTTGCCTGAGCCGCTGACTCCTGTCACTACAGTGAGCGCGTTCAACGGCACTTTTACGTTGATATTCTTGAGGTTATGCTCGAGACAGCCTGTAAACTCAATGGAGTTATTCCATTTGCGACGGTATTTAGGCACCTGTATCTCCTGTTTGCCTGTGATATACTGTGCTGTCAAGGATTTGCCTGATTTTTCCATGGCTTTGATATCGCCTTGGAAGACGAGCTCTCCTCCGAATCGGCCTGCATACGGACCTATATCAATGATTTGGTCGGCTGCCCGGATGATTTCTTCGTCATGTTCGACAACAATCACTGTGTTTCCGATATCACGAAGATGTTTTAAAACTTTTATAAGTTGCTGAGTATCACGTGAATGCAGTCCTATACTTGGCTCGTCTAGGATGTAAGTGGAGCCTACGAGGCTGCTGCCGAGAGATGTCGCCAAATTGATTCTTTGCGCTTCACCTCCAGAAAGTGTGTTCGACGCACGGTTCAATGTGAGGTAGCCAAGACCTACTTCGTTCAGGAAGCCGATGCGGTTCCTGATTTCAACAAGCAGTCGCTCTGCAATGGAAATCTCTGATTCTGAGAGTTTTATGCTGTTGAAGAACTTCTGTAGCTCGCTGATTGGCATGGTAGCCAAGTCGGTGATGCTTTTCCCGTTGATTTTTACATAATTGGCCTCGGGACGAAGGCGTTTTCCGTGACACTCCGGGCATGTGGTCTTTCCGCGATAACGCGAAAGCATGACACGGTACTGAATCTTATATGATTGATTCTCAACGTCTTTGAAGAAGTCGTCTATGCCCATGAAGTAGCGGTTTCCTTTCCAAAGCGTCTCTTTTTGTTCTTCTGTGAGTTCAAAATACGGTTTGTGCACAGGGAAACCGAAATGATGCGCGTTGTTCACGAGTTGGTCGCGATACCAGTTCATTTTCTCGCCGCGCCAGCATGCAATGGCGTTGTCGTATATTGATAGCGACTTGTCGGGAATCACTAAATCCTCGTCGATTCCGATGATTGTGCCGAATCCTTCGCATGTTTTGCAGGCTCCGTAAGGGTTGTTGAACGCAAAAAGGTGCGTGGTCGGTGGCTCAAAAGTGATGCCGTCAGCCTCAAATCTTGATGAAAATGAGAATTCTTCTCTAACTCCGTCATTGTCAATGAGAATAATGCAGTTATCCTTGCCTTCGTAAAAAGCGGTCTGCACTGAGTCTGACAGCTGTCCTATCAATTCTGAAGAGTTCCCGTTGACTTTCAGGCGGTCGATCATTATGCGGATGTCTTTCGGCTTGTCTTTGCCTTTTTCCTTGAGATAATCTTCAATTCTGACAACTTTATCCTTGATTATCAATCGGTTGAAGCCTTGCTGAAGTAGTATGTTGAGATGCTCTTGAAGTGCTCTTCCTTCCGGGATGACGATGGGAGCGAGGATGTATACGGCTTTACCGGTCTGTTGGAGAATGAAATCTACCACATCGCTGACCTGATTCCGTTTCACTTCTTTACCTGATTTTGGCGAATAGGTGCGGCCAACTCTGGCGTAAAGCAGTTTGAGATATTCGTATATCTCGGTTGTGGTCCCTACGGTAGAGCGCGGATTGCTCGTCATGGTGCGCTGCTGTATAGCTATTGCAGGCGAGAGGCCGGTGATGAGGTCTACATCCGGTTTGCTGAGACGTCCCATGAACTGACGGGCGTAGGCGCTCAAACTCTCGACATAACGGCGTTGTCCCTCGGCATAAATCGTGTCGAATGCAAGAGATGACTTTCCGGAGCCAGACAAACCCGTAATAACAATGAGTTTGTTCTTTGGAATACGTAAGTCAATGTTTTTCAAGTTGTTAACTCTTGCACCGTGGATTTCTATATTGTCTAATTTGCCCATCACAACTAAGATATCTCAAAAAAATTGCACGAAAATACAAAAAATATTTGCACGGTATTAAAAAATGTTATATATTTGCAAAAAATTTAGACATAATATTGTTCAACCAATAAAAATAGGAGAGACGCTATAGAGAATTTTTACCCTTTTTGAATGTTTAACCTTAAAAAAGGGGGACTTATGTCTGAGATATTAAACGATAAAGAACTGGTGCTGCGTTATCAGAATGGTGATGTGGCAAGTTTTGAAATATTGGTTGATCGTTACCAGAACAAAGTTTATTCATACGTCTTGATGCTTGTCAAAGATAAGCAGCTTGCTGATGATATATTCCAGGATACATTTTTGAAGATAATCCGCACTATAAAGGCCGGAGCATATAAGGAGGAAGGTAAGTTTATACAGTTTGCGATGCGTATCGCACACAATCTTATTATCGATTATTTCCGTAAGGCAAAGCGTTTGCCTATGGTCGACCCGACTAAGGAAGACTATGACATGCTTGACAATGCGAAGTTTACAGACCCTTCTATAGAGGAGCAGATTATAACCGAGCAGATTCATGACGATGTCCGTAAGATGATAGGACTTCTCCCGGATGAACAGCGTGAGGTTCTCCATATGAGAATGTATGCTGACATGTCGTTCAAGGAGATTGCCGAGGCTACGAACGTTAGCATCAACACGGCTTTGGGACGTATGCGCTATGCGTTGATAAATCTTCGTAAAATGGCTCAAGCGAAAAACCTGCAACTGACTTTAAGATAATTGTTAAAAATTTTTAACATTTTTTTCTGTCTTGTAAAATAAAACGATGTTAATGGGCGCTAAGATTTCAGAAATATAAACGAAATCGAGTGCCTATGACTTTAGATTCTACTCAATTATTTAAAGAAGAGATAAGAATGGTGCTACATGAGATGTGCGCCGAAATGAAGCCCAGCCGCCAGACATTGGATGCGATTATGCATTATGCGGCGACGTACGAGTTGCCAAGCTGATGAGCAGGGGCTTTATTAAAGAAGGTGACCAGGAAGAGATTCCTATGGTGCCGCCGAGGGCTTATCTGCCGAAAGGCATGCCCAACTATGTGACGCATGAGGGACTGGAAGCGTTGAAACAAGAACGCGAAAGCCTTGAAAACGAACGTGTTGCGTCAAGTGGAAACTACATAATGAGCAATTTTATCGATGCTAAGATGAAGTTGCTCATTGATCGTATTAATACCGCCGTAGAGGTGGATATGACCAAAGCCAACAAAGAAACCGTGAGTTTCGGGGCGTATGTGAGATACAATGGAAGGACTGTGAGGATTGTAGGCGTAGATGAGGCCGATTTCTCAAAAGGTTTGTTGTCATTCATCTCGCCGGTGGCCAAGGCACTGGTCGGAAAGAAGGTCGGCGATGTGTTTGAAATAAAGGTGCCCAAGGGAACGGAAAACGTTGAAGTGCAAGGGATTTGGTATGAGGCGGTACCGTTGACAATAATTGACGTTGAAACAGATCCTGTGCTGAATAATTTACAACAGTCTCCTAAAAGTACTCAGAGAACCCGACAGCAAAACGACACAATTCTTACCGAAGAAAATCGCACGCAGACCTCGCAGAAATTGGACAACGTTGAACATGATAATGTAGAGACAAAGGCAACTGAAACTGACAGATCACGCAGATTCGAGCCGGAGGAAAACATCATGGAATTTCTTCCGGTGGTGAATGAAAGAGGTATTATCGTGGGGCGAGCGTTGTTTATGGAGTTGCATAAAGGTAATAAAATCCTGCATCCTGTGCTGCATTTGCATGTAATTAATAAAAATGGAGAAGATGTCGGGAAATATTGGTGGCATGTGGCATTCGGTGATACACCAGAGAAGACGCTGAAACGAAAATTGTCGGAAACCCTTGGGATATCTGGCGTTAAGACGAAATTGAAAAGACAATATATCCGTGAAACAAAGACCGAAAAAGAGTTAGTTTACGTTTATATTCTAAATTCTGACGAAAATTTATTGAAAACTCCCGAGAGTAAAGAATATTTTGATATTTTTGCAAAAGATTAGTTTGTAAAATATTGAAAATGATTTTTTATCCGAAACTCTTTAGCTGCCTGAAAAACTACGATAAGACGCAGTTTACGGCAGATGCAATGGCTGGACTTATTGTTGGAATTGTTGCGTTGCCGTTGGCAATCGCTTTTGGTATCGCTTCTGGTGTCGGTCCCACTGAAGGCCTTGTGACGGCTATCATAGCCGGATTTATCATCTCGTTTTTCGGTGGCAGCAAGGTGCAGATTGGCGGTCCTACTGGCGCTTTCATCGTGATAATTTACGGAATCATCCAGCAGCATGGCCTTGGCGGACTGATGATAGCCACCATTATGGCCGGTATAATCTTGATTTTAATAGGCGTTTTCAAGCTCGGCAACGTGATAAAATTCGTGCCGTATCCTGTTGTCGTAGGTTTTACGGCAGGTATTGCGCTCACAATTTTCTCAACACAGATGAACGATATGTTCGGCATGGATATCAAGAATGTGCCGGCGAACTTCATCGACAAGTGGATCTGCTATTTTCAGAATGCCACTCATGTGAATTGGTGGGCGTTTGGCGTAGGAATAGTCAGTTTGCTGATAATCATATTCAGTCCGAAGATCTCGAAAAAGATCCCGGGCTCGTTGGTGGCTATTGTCCTGATGACTTTGATAGTGTGGATTCTTGAGCGTTTCTGCGGTGTCACGGGCATTACGAAGATCGGCGATTTGTATGAGTTGCCGACATCTATTCCGGCTCCTAAGCTTCCAAGTTTGGGTCTGGGTGAGGGTAAGACTATGATTCAGCTGATGATTGATCTGGCGCCTTCAGCGTTTACCATCGCAATGTTGGGCGCTATCGAGTCGTTGCTTTCAGCTATGGTTGCTGACGGTGTTATCGGCGACAAGCATAACTCCAACACCGAGCTTATTGCACAAGGTATCGCGAACATAGCTACGCCTTTGTTTGGAGGAATTCCTGCTACCGGAGCAATCGCCAGAACGATGACCAATATCAACAATGGAGGCAAAACGCCTGTCGCAGGTCTTATTCACGCTGTTGTACTGCTTCTCGTGCTGCTTTTGTTGGGCAGACTGGTAGGCTTGATTCCTATGCCTTGTCTCGCAGCAGTGCTTATCATGGTGGCATATAACATGAGCGGATGGCGCACTTTCAGAATGTTAGCTAAAAACCCGAAATCAGATTTTGCGGTGCTTATCATGACATTCCTTCTGACAGTGATTTTCGACCTTACAATCGCAATAGAAATCGGACTCATCGCATCAATAGCGTTGTTCTTGAAGCGTACCAACGAGGCTACGGTCATCCGTTCGTTCACCGATGAAATCGATCCGGGTGACAATACTGACGTGGCTATGAGCAGCGAAGAGAAACTGCATATTCCGGAAGGCGTGGAGGTTTATGAGATTGACGGCCCATATTTTTTCGGCATTGCCAATAAATTCGATGAGATTGACAAGTCGGTGATAGGCAAGGAGAACAAGGTTCGTATCATCAGGATGAGGAAGGTGTCGTTTATTGACAGTACGGGCATTCACAATCTGGAATTGCTCTGCGATACATGTAGGAAACGCGGAATGATTGTGGTTTTGTCGGGTGTTAACGTGCACGTGAGAGCGACACTTGAGAAAGCCGGATTCATCAATAAACTCGGTGAGGACAACGTTTGCTCGCATATCAACTTCGCGCTGAAGAGAGCGGAAGAGATAGTTAACAACTGATTTTAATACACGCAAAGCTCATCAACGAAGATCCAAGCAGGATAACCATATCCTGAATGACCTTCGGGGCAGTCGTATGGCGTGACAATTATCTCAACAAAGCGAGTGTTTACAGGCTTTAACGCGATTTCGACAGGGTAGAAGTTGCTTTCGTAATCGGCAGGCAACATGTCGAAATCTTGTGAAGCTATTTCTTTGAAGTTTTCTCCGTCATCAGAGACCAATATTTTAACGGATTTTGCGTTGAAAATCCAGTCTTTCATGTTAATGAGGAGATTGAATTTTACTGAATTTATTTCGGTAACTTCTTGTAAATCAACAGTTGCATCGAGATTCTTGCCATACCAGCCGAGCCAGCGGCCGCTGCGATAGTTCGAGCCACCTTTGAGGCCGTCAATCAGCATCTGTGCGCCGTCGTAAGCGTAGTTGCGATGTGGCTGCTCCTTTAACGTTATATGTTTCATTGAGGCCTTGCTGAAGTCGAAATTGGTTTTGAAAACGCGACCTTTCGTGCCGTCTGGATACAAAACATAGCCTTCGAGATGGCAGTTCTTGTTGATTTTCAAAGGTTCTGAATATTTTACAAATTCTTGATTGTCAATGGAATACATTATTTCACCATCAACCTGTTTTGACATTGTGACATCGATAACGCCATCCTGTACATTAGGTGTTATTTTTACGTCGATATCGAAGATGTGGGTGGCATACCTCCAATGGTAGAGATCGTAGAGCTTCGACAGGCGGTATTCTCGCTTAACAAAGTCGTCGTAGTTTTTATTTTCTGGTGTACACCACTGAACTTCAGCGAGGGCACCGAGCCGAGGTAACATTCTGTATAACAACACGTTAAACTCGCTTGTATATTCGGTCCAGATGTTGGCTTGCGGACCTAAAATATATTTTTCTTCGTCTGAAGTAAGTCCTTCAGGTATTGGTTCAAAAGAATAAACCTTTTTCACGGAGTTGTAGCCGCCACCTGCTTCCGGTTCGCTGTCGGTGTCAAGTGACTGATAATAATCGAAATATACGTAGTCGCACGGTGTCATAATGACGTTGTGATGCATTTTAGCAGCTTTATAGCCGCCAGAACTGCCGCGCCAGCTCATCACTGTGGCGTTTGGAGCAAGCTCTCCGTCGAGCATCTCATCCCATCCGATGATGTGTCGTCCGTGATTTTCAACGAATTGCTCCATGCGAGACATCACATAACTCTGCAGATAATCCTCAGCGGAATGCCTGTCATCACCTTTAATGCCCAGTTCTTTAATCTTTGCCTGACATTTAGGGCATTCAACCCAGCGGTCGCGAGGCACCTCATCGCCTCCTATATGTATGTATTCGCTGGGGAAGATGTCCATCACCTCAAGCAGCACGTCCTCAAGAAATTGCATGGCTTGCTCATTGCCAGCGCATATGACGTCTTCTGAAACGCCCCATTGTTTCCAAACCTCGTAAGGACCGCCGGTGCAGCCAAGTTCAGGGTAAGAAGCGAGGGCGGCAAGCATGTGACCGGGCAAATCTATTTCAGGAATGATGGTGATATGACGGTCTGCGGCATATTTTACAAGGTCGCGCAGCTCTTCCTGGGTGTAAAAACCGCCGTGACGTATGGTGTCGAAAGCCATGGTCTTGCCGATGATAGTTCCAGAGCGCCAAGCTCCGATTTCAGTGAGTTTCGGGTATTTTTTTATTTCAATGCGCCAGCCTTGGTCGTCGGTGAGATGCAAGTGAAATCTGTTCTCGTTATGCAAAGCCATCGCGTCGATATAAACCTTAACGGAATCGATTGGGAAGAAATGACGGCTTACGTCGAGGTGCATGCCACGGTATGCGAAACGAGGCCAGTCGGTGATGGTGGCTGCCGGGAACGCTATTCGGGTGGCATTTGTGCCGACAGGAAGGCTCTTTCTAAGCGTTTGTATGCCGTAAAAAATACCTGAAGTGTTACTTGAAGTAATATTTATAACTTTTTCATTTACAATGATTTGATAAGCCTCATTATTGTCGAAATAATCCTCTTTTATCTTAAGATTTATGGCCGATGACATATCTTTGTCGCTACCTAGAATCGCGAGACGGAAGCCTAAGATATCTTCGATATAATCGGCGAGAAATGCGGCCTCTTTTTTAAGCTCTTCATGCGATTTCTGATATGTAATCACTGTATTTTTGTCGAGGATGAAAGGACTTTCGTTGGATACGCTTATTCCATTTGGTAATGGAACTGTGTGATAATCAGCTGTTTCTACGTGCTTTTGACAAGAAGATAGCGTTAAAAAAACTATCCCGATTATTGCGACAATGATTCTTTTCATAGTTTGAAATTTAAAATTCGGTGCTAAATTAAGAAAAAAGTGGATTGGTTTGCAAAAATTTTGTAATTTTACAACCAAATTTGCGTGACGATGAAGGTGTTGCATACGGCGGACTGGCATATCGGCCAGATTTTTCACAATTATAGCAGGGAGGAAGAACATAAGTTCTTCTTTGACCAGCTTAAGTTTATCATTATCAAGGAGAAACCGGATGTGTTGGTTGTCTCAGGCGATGTGTTTCATACTGCCACTCCGACCATCGTCTCGCAACGTCTTTACTACAATTTCATTGTTGAATTATCACGCTTAGACGCTGATTTACAAATAGTTATCATAAGTGGTAACCATGACTCTCCGTCAAGGCTTGAGGCACCACGGCCATTGTGGGAAGCATTTAATGTTTCAGTCGTTGGAATGATTGATTATCAGACTGTTACTGATGATGGTGGATTGAATTTCGATGCGTCGAAAATTGAGATTCCGATAACGAAAGATGGTGGGATAATCGGTTGGGTGCTTGCTGTTCCGTACAATGACAACGTTGTGAAACATGCTTCGGAGTTTTATGAAATGCTCCTATCTCATCTGAAAAGTAGAGCTGATCACGCTGATAATCAATGTGTTGTGGCTGCTGGACACTTGGCAGTAAAAAATGCCGACATACGTGGACACAGCGCAGATATAATAGGAAAGTTGGAAACTCTTGATATTCAAGACTTTACTGAAGTTAAGGATGTTGATTACTGGGCGTTTGGGCATATCCATTATCCTCAGGCCATAAAAGGAATTGAGAACATGCGGTATGCAGGCTCGCCGTTCCCGATATCTTTTAATGAGAATTACGAGCATTCGGTAGTGTCGGTGAATATTGAAAATGGTAAAACTGAGTCGACTGTAATTCCGTTGAAAACGTTAGTTCCAATAATTGATTTTCCTTCAAAACCAAGCAGTTACGATGATGCGTTGCCATATGAGACAGTCATGATGCAGTTGTTTGAGATTCTTGACAGGAAGGCGTATGTGAGATTGCATATTCGGACGGAAAAACCATTGACGCAGGTTGAGACGACAGCTATAATTCAGGCATTCGAGGGACATGAGGCTATGTTTTGCGGTATACAGTCATATTTCCCTGAAAAGGCTGAAGGCGATGATATTCAATCGGTTAAGACCTTACGAGAATTAAAGGATATGAGTCCGTTTGAGCTCGGATGTTCGGTTTATCATAAGAAATTCGACAAAGAAATGCCTGAAGAATTGAAGAAAATGTTCAAAGAAGTGTGTGAGGAGGCTGAAAAATGAGTATGAAAATCGAAAAAATCATCATCGAGAACATAAATTCCATCGAGAAAGCCGAAATAAACTTCTCTGACGGTGTTTTGGCCAATGAGCCGTTGTTCCTTATCACCGGTGAGACCGGAAGCGGTAAAAGCACGATTTTGGACGCCATAACGCTTGCTTTGTACGATAAATCGCCGCGTTACGAGAACACGAAGAACAAAGAGAAGACCGAAAACGGACTTACTAATATGCAAAGCACTACAAATGTGTTGCGGAAAGGCACAAACGATGGCAAAGCGGAGTTGTGGTTTACGGTCGGTGGCGAGAAATACATTGCCAACTGGCAGATGCATAAGACGCGCAACGGCAAATATGACATGACAAACCGTCGCAAATTAGAGGTGGTTAAAGGCGAGGACAGGATTGTGCTTGAAACAAAGATTGATGCTGTAAATCAACAGGTTGCGGAGTTGGTTGGCTTGAGTTACGACCAGTTTGTGCGTTCTGTGATGCTTGCACAGGGGCAGTTTAATACGTTTTTGACATCAGAGAAGGCTAAGCAGACCGAGATACTTGAAATGCTTACGGGCACTGAGGTTTATTCGAAGATTGCGGAAATTGTCGGAAGAAAGAAAAACGATGCCAAAAACGAAGTGGAGAAAGCAGTTGAATATTATAACTCGTTGAATAGTAATATCTTATCGGAAGATGAATTGGCAAATTTGAATGAGGAACTTTCTAAAAAGCAGGAACTTTTTGAGAAAAACGAGCAAGACATCAAAGATGTTGAGGCTAAAATAAGAAATCTTGAAAAATTGGAGAGTTTAGATAAAGAAATCGACATTTTAAAATCGCAACTCGCTGATTTACAAGCTTCTTATGACAAGATACTTGAGGGAAAAGAGACGCTGAAAAAGAGGCGCGACGAGTTGAAGAAGCAGATTGACGAGCAATCAGGAATGAAGGCAGTGGCAGAAAAGATGCCGCTTTTAATGAGTCTTTTAGAGAACACTGATAGCACGGCAAATAACGCTGACACTAAAGAATTGGCGCTTTCAGATATTTGTACAATGCTCACGCAAGCTGAAAAAGCGCAAAAAGATGCCACACAAGCTTATGATGAATGCAATGCAAAGTTAGAAAAAGCCAATCTTGACGGTCTGATGAAAGATTACAAAACTCATAATGACGAGCTTGCAAATCTTGAAGCGAGGAAGACCAGAATTATCCGTGTGAAACAGATTCTTTCTGACTATTTGAATAAAAAACAAATAATTGATAACAAGTCTGTTGAACTATCTGAATTAAAGAAAAACTTTAATGTTTGTGAAAGCGAATATTTAAAGTCTAAAACCGTTTTTGATGCAAAAGATTCTGAATTCCAGATGCAGAAAAGCATGGTTGAGGAGCACATAAAACTGTTACGTTCCAAGTTGGATGACGGCAAACCTTGTCCGCTTTGCGGAAGCACTACGCATCAATATCATGATGAACATGTTGTAAGTTCGTTGTTTGCAGCCATTGAAAAGTCATGGAGTGAGGCGCGAAACGATTTTGAGAATAAGAAAGACGCGAAAAACAAGTCTGAAGGCAAGATAAAATTGCTTGGTGAGAGTATTGAAAACGAGCAAAGACACTTGAATAATCTCATTCAAAACCTCACAAAGGAGTGCAACGGCGAGCCTGTTTATGATATGGAGCGTTTGGATAAGGGGTTGTCGGCATGTGATTGCAAGATTACGGAAGAGAATGCTGAAATAGTCAGGATTAACGGACAAATTCAACAGGCGCGTAATATTCAGGATGAGTTGAAAAATCTTCTCAAGCAGAAAAACGAGGCTGAAAGCAAGTATAATTCGATTCTTAAGAAGTTGGCATACAAGTGGAAACGACTCAATGACGAGTATTCTAAACTTGACGCAGACATAGTTAAAATCGATGAAATAGCCAATGGAATCAAGAAAATTGAAGGATTTGAGCGCATCGGAGAATTTGGCGGCAAGCTTGCGACGAGAAACAATATTGAGAAAGATGCGATTTTGATAGGTTTTAGTAAGGTCTTGACGAGTCTGATTAGCAAGAGTGATGAGAAGATTGTAATCGAGAAAGATGCGAAGGATATAGATAAACGAGAGATAAGAGAAACATTGGAATCACTTGATACACAAAAGAAAACGTTAAATACTGAGCTTTTGGAACTGCGGGCAAAAATTTCGTTGAATGCACAAAACTCCAATCAGGCAGAGGCTGCCAAGGCTGATGTGCAGGCGAAATCCGGTGTTTTGGCGTTGTGGACGGAACTCGCAAGCGCTATCGGGACCACTGCCACTGACAATTTCCGTGACGTTGCGCAGGCTTATACTATGCGAATCTTGCTCGACCAGGCAAATTATTTCTTGAGGAAGTTAAGCGGTCGCTATGAGCTTACGTGTTACTCTAACTCGTTGGCTATCATGGTGATGGATAAGGAGATGGGAGGGGAGTTGCGTAGCGCTTCGTCGTTGTCGGGCGGTGAGACGTTCCTTGTCTCGTTGGCTTTGGCATTGGGATTGGCCTCGCTTAACGATGAGAACCTCAACATCGATATGCTGTTTATTGATGAGGGCTTCGGCACTTTGGACGGCGAGAGCCTTGAGATGGCGGTGCAGACGCTCGGAAACATGCAGAAATTCGGACGTAAGGTAGGAATCATATCTCATGTCGACAGCCTGAAGGAACGTATTCCTGCTCAGATTTTGGTGACGAAACGAGGGAAGGCTGCGAGCACAATTACTATAGTTAGAAGTTAGGAGTTAGGAGTTAGAAGTTAGAAGTTGGAAGTTGTATAAAAATGAAAAAGCCAGCTGATGCTGGCTTTTTTTGTGAACTAGGCGGGAGTCGAACCCACAACCGCCTGATCCGTAGTCAGGGACTCTATCCAATTGAGCTACTAGTCCTTTCGTGCTGCAAAAATACAGCTTTTTTTAATACGATTAACAAAAATTTTTGTTAATCATGTTGTGGGGGAGGGTGGACTCGAACCACCGAACTCATCCGAGGACAGATTTACAGTCTGTTGCAATTGCCGCTATGCGACTCCCCCAGGGATTTTTTGCGCTGCAAAATTACGAAAAATTCCACAATCCACAACATTTTTTGTCAAAAATTTTAAAAAATTTTTAAGATGTTATAAATCAATAGATTATAGAACACTGCTGCAGTGATGAAGCATGGAAATAGCCTACAGCGGTGCCTTCAGGATAGATGTTGGTGCGTACATTATACGGTGTTCCCATCAAAGGATTGGTGCCGTTGTTTGAAGAAATGTCGGCAATATAATGTGCATAATAACGTGGAATTGACCACAAATCCAAGGTGACGGTGTCGCCTGTGTGTACGACTTCAAGCGAGTCGAGCTGGTTTAGAGAGTAAACTGGGAATTCGCCGCCTATCGCAACCATATAAGGCCCGTTGAAATAGATGCCGGCATAGCCTTCTGCCTTAAAAAGCATGCATCTTGTAAGAGTGTCACCGCCCACATCCACATTGTTGATTCTGACGCGTGTCATGTAATATGTCTTCGGGTTGTCGGTAGTCTGAAAATACGGGTAAACGCCGAGTTTGTCATCTAATTCTATCGCGTTGAAAACCCAAGGTTTGACGACTATTGAGTCGATGCCATCAACATTCTCGTTCATCGTCGATTCTGCATAAAAATGATGTTCGCCTTCGTCGTCAGTGAAGTCTACCGACAGATGATATGTGTGGTTTGGCTGTCCTGCGAGCTCGTTTCTTGTAAGATAATAGCCAGGATTATCGCTCTCATCAAACCATATTGTATCCGGGCCGTCGGTGACGAAAACTATGGCGTTGGAAATCATTTCCGGCATGCCTCCATAAAACGTTTCTGTACGGCTGATAATTACCTCGTGTTTCTTGTATTCGTCTGTTATAGAACCACTTATGCCGACGAAACGCTGTCCTTCCTGAGGGTCAATCCTCATGAGTTCGGTGCAGGCAGTGAATCCGACAAGCAACAATAATATGATCAAACTTCTTTTCATCTTTTAAAATTTGAAATTATATGATATTGATGGAACTATTGAAAACAGGTACATCCTATAAGTCTTGATAGTGTTGTTTTCGCCAGGTTTGAACGTCACTGCCCAAGTGTTGTGGCGGCCATAAGCGTTGTAGATTGACACGTTCCATTCGCTTTCCCAACGTTTGTGTTTCTTGCCTTTCCAAGTGAACGAGAGGTCGAGGCGGTGGTAGTCGGGATAACGGCTTTTGTTGCGATAGCCGTTGTAGATTGCGTATGTTGAGCCGTGATCGCTGTATTTTCCGTAAGGATAGGTTATCGGCTGACCGGTGCTGTAAATCCAGTTGGCTGAGATGCTGTATTTCTCGTTGAATTCGTAATTCATCACCACGCTGATGCAATGAGGCCTGTCGTAAGGCGAGTTGTATTCCTCACCATGGCTTATGCCTTTGACTGTGCGGAACGACCTGCAATATGTGTATGCCAGCCATCCTGAGAGTTTACCGTAATTCTTTTTCAAAATAAACTCCGCGCCGTAAGATCTGCCTTTGCCGACTCGCACCTCACCGTCGATTAATTCATTGCCAAAAAACTCAGCATCGTCAACAAAATCAATGACATCAGTCAGATTTTTATAAAACACCTCGACAGATGTCTCGATATCATTTCCTCTGAAATTTCTGAAATAGCCGACAGCGAACTGGTCGCATTTCTGCGGTTTGATGTTTGGGCTGGTAGGAAACCATACGTCGAACGGCAGTCCGCCTGTTGAATTTGCCGCTATCTGAGCATATTGCACGGTTCTCGAGTACGATGCTTTGACAGATGAGGTCGCACTTAGGCGGTACATCATGGCAAGACGAGGCTCCAAGTTCACTTCAGTGTGGAAAATTTCGCCTGCGCCGTACAAAATCGAGTCGTATTTTTCGTACTCATCATCGAAGAGATAAAAAGTCTCTTTTCCGATGTTTTGATACATAGTGAGACGCAAGCCGTATCTTATTGATAAAAAGGGGTTTATGTTATGCTCGTGACCGTAATAGAGTGCGGATTCGAGGGCGTTTCTCTGAATTTTATTATGACTGTCGATGGAGAAAAACTGCGCCACCACACCGGTTCTGTCGTCGAGTTCGCTCAAAATATAACGATGATATGTGAGTGAAAGTCCGAATTTTGACGTGATATTGTTGTTCATCAGCCAGACGAAGTCATATCTGGTATTGTAATCCCGTATTCCGGCTGTGATTGAGAAGTCGTAAGGATCCATCGTGACGTCGATGATATATCTGTAGCGGGTGTACAAAAGTGAAAGATTTGATGTGAGTTTATTATTGTACACGTGGTTCCAACGTAACGTAGCGGTGGTGTTACCGTATCCGATGCTCATGATGTCTCTGAGTCCGACTTTGTCGAAACCGTTGTAGAACGAGAGATACAGACGATTGTTGTTGTTGATTATATGTGTGATTTTGGCGTTTATATCGTAAAAATAAATCTTTGTTTTTTTCAGTCTTTCGATAAACATAGGTGCTATGAGTCCGCCATAAGTTACGCGTCCGGCGAGCATCACGGCGGTGCGTTGCTGGTTGAAAGGCATGTTGAGCATCAGGCGGCTTGTGAGAATGCCGATTCCGCCTGTCATGGTGAAACGGGATGGTATTTCGTCTAAAGTCTTGATGTCGAGGACTGAAGACAGACGGCTGTCGTACAGTGCAGGAATGTCGCCTTTGAAGAGTGTCGCGTCTTTCACCACGTCGTTGTTGAAAACGGAGAAGAATCCTAAGAAATGCGAGGCGTTATACACCGGTGAGTCGTCGAGTACGATGAGGTTTTGGTCAGGATTGCCGCCACGCACGCTGAAGTTAGATGAGCCTTCCGAGGCCGCCTGAACGCCGGGAAGCAGCTGTATCGCCTTGATGACGTCGACTTCTCCCATGAGGGCTGGAATCTTGCGTATTTTCACCATCTCCAGTTTCTGGACGCTCATTGCAAGCTCGCGGACGTTAGCGTCTTTTTTCTGGCTTGTAACGATGACTTTATCGAGCATCTGGCTCTCTATTTTCATGTTGATATTCAGACGCTTACGAGAGTTGTCGACGGTGATTGATTTCTCTTGCGTTGTGTATCCGAGATAAGAGATGCGAAGTTTATATGTGCCCGGTTTTAAAGGCAAGTCGTAATATCCGTTGAAATCGGTGGTGGTACCGCTTTGAAGCGCCTCGACGTAGATGGCGACTCCGGCGAGCAGTTCACCGCTGTCATCATCTTTGATAACACCGAAAATGCCGGATTGTGCGTAAAGAAACGCAGCCGACAGTGTTAAGATTAATGACAGAATTAATTTTTTCATATTTATTTTTAGCGTGCAAAAATAGAATTTTTTTTGTAAAAAATTGTGCTTTATATTAAAAAATGTGCCAAATTTGCAAAAAAAGAAATATGAAATACAATTTTGATGAGCGAATAAACCGTGTTGGCACAGAGAGTGTCAAATATGACTTGAGAGACAAGGTGTTCGGTAATTCCGACGTCATCCCGATGTGGGTTGCCGACATGGATTTCCGCACTCCGGACTTCATTCGGGAGGCTGTCATTGAGCGCGCGAAATATGACGTTTACGGATACACTTTCCGTGAAGACGCATATTTTGAGGCGATAGCGAATTGGATATGCCGTCGTCACCAGTGGGACGTGAAGACAGAGTGGATGACGTACACGCCGGGCGTTGTCGCGGCATTCAACATGGCTGTGATGGGTTTGACAAACGAGGGAGACGAGGTCATCATACAGCCGCCGGTTTATCCGCCGTTTTTCCATGCGGTGGAAAGTCATAACAGAAAGCTTGTCTTGAATCCTCTGATTGACACTGATGAAGGATTTGTGATGGATTATGAACTTTTGGAGAAACAGGCTAAGACGGCTAAAATGTTGATACTCAGTAATCCGCATAATCCTGTGGGGCGCTGCTGGACACGTGAAGAGTTGCAGAAGTTGGGTGATATCTGTATGAGAAATAACGTTTTTGTGTTCTCAGATGAGATACATTGCGATTTGGTGTTGCCCGGATTCAAGCATGTGCCATTTGCCAGCGTTTGCAAGGCGTTTGAGCAGAATTGCATCACGGCGCATGCGGCGAGCAAGACGTTTAACCTTGCTGGAATGGCCACTTCGACGATAATCATTCCGAACGACGGCTTACGTAAAAGATATGTTGATTTCGTTGACAGCACAGAGATAAACTTAGGCAACATTTTCGGCAAGGTTGCGACGAAGACGGCGATGGAGCAAGGGGAGGAGTGGCTTCAGGAATTGCTGCAATATATCAAAGGCAATGTCGATTACGTTGTAGACTATATTAATAAGGAGTTGCCGAAGATTCGTGTTCACAAGGCGCAGGCTACATATATGTTATGGCTTGATTTCTCGGCCTATGGATTTGATAATAAGACACTTAACCATAAAATGATCTTTGAAGCCGGGTTGGGTTTGAACAATGGGAAGGAGTTCGGCAAGCAGGGAGAGCAGTGTTTGAGGATTAATCTGGCCTGTCCTCGGAGTGTGGTTGAGGAGGCTATGAATAGGATGAAGAAGGTGTTTGGATAGTATCATAATGAACCAGCGGACCTACATAGCAATCGACCTCAAGTCGTTTTATGCATCGGTTGAATGTGTGGAACGAGGACTTGACCCCTTGACTACGAATCTCGTCGTTGCCGATGAAAGCCGTACCGAGAAAACCATATGTCTCGCCGTTTCGCCTTCACTGAAATCATACGGCATAGGTGGTCGCCCTCGTCTTTTTGAGGTGGTGCAGAAGGTGGCCGAAGTAAACCGTGCCAATCCTAATCTCCATCTGAGCTATATAGTCGCACAACCACGGATGGCCTACTATATTGAATATAGCACCAGAATTTATCAGGTTTATCTGAAGTATGTTGCACCTGAAGATATTTATTCTTACTCTATTGACGAGGTTTTTATTGATGCAACTGATTACCTGAAGACATATAAAACCACTGCACATGAGCTTGCGCTGCGGATGGTTCGTGACGTGCTGAAAGAAACCGGAATCACCGCGACAGCTGGCATAGGAACCAATATGTATCTCTGCAAAGTGGCGATGGATATTGTTGCAAAACATATTCCTGCCGATAAAGACGGTGTTAGGATAGCCGAACTCGATGAAATGTCTTATCGTCAAAAGCTCTGGAATCATAAGCCGCTAAGGAGTTTCTGGAGAGTAGGGAAGGGAATTGCTGCACGACTTGAACAATATGGCCTTGACACCATGGGAAAGATTGCACGTTGCTCGATAGAAAACGAAGAACTGCTGTATCAACTTTTGGGAGTCAACGCTGAACTTCTCATTGATCATGCCTGGGGCTGGGAGCCTGTCACCATGAAAGAGGTTAAAGCCTACAGGCCCGATACCAACTCACTCAGCAGCGGACAAGTGCTTTCAACCGGCTATGATTATAAGAAAGCCCGGGTTGTTATTATGGAGATGGCTGATGAAATGTCGATGAACCTGGTGAAGCATCATCTTGTAACAAACCAGATAGTGCTGACGATTGGCTACGACGCAGAGAATCTCACCAACCCAAACAAAAGATACACAGGACCTGTCACCACCGACTACTATGGTCGTCAGGTGCCGAAACACGCTCACGGCACGGCAAATCTTGATAGCTACACCTCTTCCACAAAGGAAATCACCAAAGCAGCAGCCGATTTGTTCGCCAAGATAGTTGACCCCAAGTTGCTGATTCGCCATATTAACATCACTGTCAATCGTGTGATAAACGAGGAATCTGCTGATAAACATGTAAAACCAGAGCAGCTTGACCTTTTCACCGATTACGAGGAGAAAGCAAATCAGAATGAAAAGAAAGTGAAATTATTGGCCAAGGAGCGCAAGATGCAAGAAGCTTTACTTGGGATAAAAGAGAAATTCGGAAAAAACGCCATACTTAAAGGATTGAACTTTGAGGATGGAGCAACTGCCAAAGAACGCAACCAACAGATAGGAGGACACAAAGCATGACCGACAACTATGACGATATCATTAACCTGCCGCATCATGTTTCTAAGAAGCATCCACAAATGAGCATGATGAACCGCGCCGCCCAATTCGCTCCTTTTGCAGCGCTGACAGGGCATTCCGATGCGATCCAGGAAACAGTGAGACAAAACGAGAGATCATATGACCAGAACTAATCATTCAGTTTGTAGGTGGCATTTTTTAGCACGCCAAAAATCGTTCTAAATACGCCAAAAACAGGTCGATTTTACCCACTAAAAAAGCCTTAAACCACTGTCTCTCAGTAATTTAAGGCTTATCTTTCTGTGACCTGGCTGGGGCTCGAACCCAGGACCCCCACATTAAAAGTGTGATGCTCTACCTGCTGAGCTACCAAGTCATTGAACTATGCGTTCAATTGCGACTGCAAAATTACTACATTTTTCAATACCTGCAACAAAAATTTTCAAAAAATTTCATTCCAGGATTCCTTTGCCTTGGCGAGTTATAAGTATCTCATTATCAGTGCAGTCCACGATGGTACTCTCTTGATTGTCGCCAACGCCGCCGTCGATGATTATGTCTACACGGTCTTTATAGCGCTCATTTATCTCCTCCGGGTCTGTCAAAAAGCCCGAAATTTCATCTTCATCAAGGATTGATGTAGTCATTATCGGACACCCGAGCTCTTTGACTATATTGGTGATGATGGGCTGGTCGGGAATACGGATACCGATGGTTTTGCGCTTACTCTGGAAAATCTTCGGGATATTGTTGTTCGCCTCAAGGATGAATGTGAAGGCGCCCGGAAGATTGCGCTTCATCATTTTGAAGACATCGTTGTTTATCGGCTTGGTGAACTCTGAAAGTTGGCTTAAATCATTGAAAATGAATGAAAAAACAGCCTTCTCCTTTTTAATGCCTTTGATTTGGGCGATTCGTTCAAACGCTTTGTTGCTTTTTACACTGCAGCCGATGCCGTAAATGGTGTCGGTAGGAAATATGATAACGCCGTCATCCTCGAGACAGTCGATTATCATTTTGACATGACGCTGGTTGGGATTTTCAGAATGAAGTTTTAAAAACATATGTCTTTATTGTTGTTTGCATCAAAAACGCCCGGCCTTTTGGCTGGGCGTTTGCTTGCGTGATCCGGTTGGGATTCGAACCCAAGA
>R20__coassemble_296_pt1 | contig 38770 bp, 37 predicted proteins | sample R20__metabat2_high_PE_049 | metagenome-assembled genome bin R20 | reverse complement strand
TGTTTTTTTTTTGGGTGTTTTTTGTTGCCTAACCCCGCCCTAATTGTTTTTATGCAATACTGATTGTGGGTTACTGGGGTGTAATTTTTGTCGCCGACATGCCATATCTCGTCGCAGTCTTTGAAAAACTCAAAAACCGCAGGATTAAGCCATCCGTGTGTGTCCGACAATAATCCTATCTTCTTCATTTATCACGGAATCTTGTATGAGATACCGATGCTCAACACTTCCTTGAACTGTCTGAATGAGTCGCCTCTGACAGGCTTGACGTCCTCGTCATACACCAAACGTGCGGTGAGGTTGCAGCTCAACCAGTCGTTGACCTTCATAATCAGAGCGTTGTCCCAGTCGAAGTCAACAGGGCAGGTGTAGCTCTCGTCAAGAGCGTTGTTGCCTTCTGTCAGATAATCGTAGAAAGCGATAAGCTTTGATGAAAATGACACGTTCTTGAAGATTTCATACTTGAATTCTGCTGTGAGATGAGCACCAAGCTCCCAACGGATCTTCTCTCCGTCTTTGGTTTTGTTGCCCTCTTCATCATATTCTGCCTTGTCAACACCAAAAGCTCCGGCATCGGCAAGTCTCTGGTCGTTGACATAGGTCATACGGGCTGTGATAGGAGCAAAGTTGACTTTGAAATACTCGTTCGGAACCCACTGAATACCAAGACCGAGTGTGAAGTAACCAGGAACCATGAAACCTGAAATGCGGTTTGTGCTGTCAGAAGCATAGTCGAAACCGTCAGTAAACTGGCTCTGGAATGTGAAGTTAGCTGTGGCGAACAATTTGTCGTTGTAGATATTGTAACCATATAACGAACTGAAGAAAATCCTATCGTCAGTCTTGAGAGGATCTTTGTCCATGTCGTAATAGCTGTAACCTAACTGAAGGTCGATGCCGTTGTCCCACTTGTGGTTGTCTTTTTTAAAGTTGATATCATACTTTAAAAGACCAAGGAAGTTGATGTTGTTCTGTCCACCTGGTGCCCAGTTGTCAAAAGCACTCTGTGCCATGTTGAAACCGACGTTTCCGCCGTGTGTCCATGCTGATGCAGGAGCATCATCTTGTGCAAATGCCACATTCACCGAAAGCAGCAATGCGATCAAAGGTAAAAATAATCTTTTCATATTTTAAAATTTAATTGGTTTATAACTCCTAACTTCTAACTTCAAACTCCTAACTTCTAACTCCTAATAGCTGTTTCCGTCATAATAATTCCGTTCTCCGATCTGGAACGTTATCTCCTGCGATGTCCTCGTCCTCACAAGGCTGTCGTTCTTCACGCCAGGAGTCCACACAAGCTCCTGAATCAACCTGATTGCCTCGTTGTCGCAGCCTCCGCCGACGCTGTTCTCAACAATGATATTCGAGGCTCTGCCGTCTGTCTCGATAACGAAATTCAACTTCACAGTGCCTTGAATCTCAAATGTCTTCGCCTCTTCAGGGAACTTCAGATTGGTTCTAAGATAGGCTCCCAATGTTACTTGCGGATTTGCGAAATATGGCTGCGGTGCCTGGAACAATTCCTTTAACTCATAGATTTTATTGCTTTTCTGTGCAGGATGACTCTGTTCCGGTAACATCAGACGCGGATCCCTTTCTTCTGCCTTCTTATAACTCTTCGGCGAGAATTCTATCGTATAATAATCGTTGTATGCCGCCGGCTTGCCGTCTTTTACCGCCGGATTCCATTCAATCATCTTCACCAATCTTATCGCCTCGGCTGCACATTGCTCGTCAAAAGCGTTCTCAACCCTGTAATTGCTGGCGTTGCCTTCTGCATCGACATCGTAATAAACAGTAATCTTTCCGCCTTTCTTGTCAAGAGCCTCTTGCGGATAAATGAGATGATTCTGTATGATTTTTTTCGTCAGATTAAATCCTGATTTCGGTTCCGGTGCTTTGTTCTGTGCATTGACATTGAATCCTAATGACATGAAAATCAATGTGATACATAGCATTATTCTGTAAAAATCTTTCATATTTCAAACTTATTTTTCCAAAATAAACACTGCAAATTTACAAATTTTTCAAATGATATGCAAAAAAAATGTATTTTTGTACCATTATGACAATGCATAACACTACAAGAAAAGAAGATTCCAACATGGTCTTCGGCGTCCATCCAATCGAAGAGGTCATCAAGGCAGGGAAGGAGCTGGAGAAGGTTTTCGTGCAGTCTGGGCTGCGCTCACAACAGATTTCCGAGATAGTTCGATACGCTCACGAACATGAAGTGCCGGTGCAGTTTGTGCCGATAGAGAAGCTTAACCGCCTCACTCGCAAGAATCATCAGGGCATCGTGGCTTTCGTGTGCCCGATTTCATACCAGACTATCGAGAACGTAATCCCTATGGTGTATGACGAAGGCCGCATGCCGTTCGTCGTCATCCTCGACCGTGTCACCGATGTGCGTAACTTCGGCGCTATTGCCCGTACATGCTACGCTGCAGGTGTCGACGCCATCGTCATACCGTCTCGCGGAAGCGCTCTTATCAACGGTGACGCTATGAAGACATCGGCAGGCGCACTGTCATTGATTAATGTGTGCCGCGTCGAGAATATCAAAGATACTATAGATTTCCTGAAAGCCAGCGGACTGAAGGTGATTGCCTTCTCTGAGAAAGGAAAGCAGACCATCTGGCAGTCTGACCTCACCGGACCTGTGGCCATCATGATGGGCTCCGAGGAAGACGGCATCAGCGAGGCTTACCTTAAACGTGTCGATAATCATTTGGTTATCCCTATGCCGGGCGACATCGATTCATTGAACGTCAGCGTGGCGACAGGAATCGTTACCTTCGAGGTAGTCCGACAACGATTACAATAAAAAAAGAGCGATGCTGCAGCGTCGCTCTTTTTTCTGATTTTCAAGTACCAATTAGTTTTCTTTCTTCTTGAGAACTTCTTTGATACGGGCTTTCTTGCCGCGGAGACCTCTGAGGTAGTAGATTCTTGCTCTGCGAACTGCACCTTCCTTGTTCACCTCGATGCTGTCAATCATCGGGTCAGCGATAGGGAAGATTCTCTCAACACCGATGTTGTTAGAAATCTTTCTCACTGTGAAAGTTGCACTCTTGCCCTGACCTGCGCGTTGTAACACAACACCCTGGAATTTCTGCAAACGTTCCTTGTTTCCCTCAATAATTTTATAAGTGACTGTGATTGTATCACCTGACTTAAACTGTGGGAAATCCTTTACTTGTACTTGATCTTCAACGAATTGAATTAACGCGTTTTTCATCTCTGTTGTATTTTTTATCTTTATTTTTTATCCTCTAAAAAAGCATGCAAAAATACAAAATTTTTGAATACCTGCAACATTTATTTTATTTTTTTTATTTTTTCGTACATTTCAGGCCTCCTGACCATCGTCCTTTCCAGTGCCTGCTTGTATTTCCAGTCATTTATAACTTGGTCGTTTCCCGACAAAAGCACCTCCGGAACAGCCCATCCTTTGTATTCCCGAGGCCTTGTATACACCGGCGGCGACACCAATCCGTCCTGAAAAGAGTCGGAAAGTGCCGAAGTTTCATCACTCAAAGCGCCTGGAATCAACCGCACCAAACTGTCAGTCAAAACCGCCGCCGCAAGCTCGCCTCCCGACAACACATAATCGCCGATGGATATTTCTTTTGTGATAAGATGTTCGCGGATTCGTTCGTCAATGCCTTTGTAATGCCCGCAAAGCATGATAAGATTCTGATTCAACGATAACTGATTCGCAACAGGCTGTGTCAACAATTCTCCGTCAGGACTCATGTAAATGACTTCATCGTAATCTCTCTCTGACTTGAGATGTGTGATGCAGTTATCAACAGGCTCGATCATCATCACCATGCCGGCACCGGCCGAGAAAGGGTAGTCATCGACGCGTTTATGCTTGTCGTTGCTATAATCACGGAGATTGTGCAGGTGTATCTCCACCAAACCCTTGTTGATGGCTCGTTTCACTATCGATTCAGTGAACGGTCCCTCGAACATTTCCGGAAATATGGTAATTATATCAATTCTCATCATAAAAATGTTAAAGATTTCTCGACTTCGCTCGAAATGACGGTGGGGAAATCGCCGCAAAATTACTAAAAAATCTCATTATATTAATAAAGGTGTTTCAAAAATAACCTATTTTTCATCATAATGCAATGATTATCAGGTTATTAAAAATTTTTTCAAAAAAATGTTAAACGTATGAAATAAATGTGTAATTTTGCATCGCTTTTCCAGATAAGAAAAGCAGACCCTTGCCCAGGTGGTGAAATTGGTAGACACGCTACTTTGAGGGGGTAGTGACGAATGCGTCGTGCAAGTTCGACTCTTGTCCTGGGCACCAAAGGAATCCAAGAAATTCCACCCAGAGCCCATGTGGTGAAATTGGTAAACACGCTACATTCAGGGTGTAGTGAGCGGACGCTCTTGGAAGTTCGAGTCTTCTCATGGGCACAGAAACATAATCGGTCACAAGCCGATTTTTTTTGTTTAATAGCCATTAGGTAAAATAGCCATTAGGTAAAAAAGCCATTAGCCATTAGAAACTTACATAAGTCACTAATGGCTAATAACTAATAGCTAATGGCTAATAACTAATAGCTAATGGCTAATAACTAATGGCTAAAATCTATTTCAGGTAAGTGTCAAGCCAATTCTTGAATCTCCGCTGCCATAGAATGCCGTTCTGAGGCTGTAACACCCAGTGGTTTTCATCCGGGAAATAGAGGAACTCCGCAGGAATGCCGCGCAAAACTGCCGCGTTGTAGGCCTGCATGCCCTGTGTGTAAGAGATTCTGTAGTCCAAACCGCCGTGGATGACAAGGATAGGTGCCGTCCATTTGTCTACAAAGAGGTGAGGGGAGTTGGAATATGACCACTGCACAACAGGATTGTCTTTGTCCCAGTAAGGACCGCCGAGATCCCAGTTCACAAACCACATCTCTTCTGTCTCAAGATATTGGGCGTCGAGGTTGAACATGCCGTCGTGTGCGATGAGTGCTTTGAAACGTCCGTCGTGATGTCCAGCAAGCCAGAACACCGAGAATCCGCCGAAGCTGGCGCCTACAGCACCGAGTCTGTTTTCATCGACAAACGGCTCTTTCGCCAAAGCGTCGATAGCAGAGAGATAGTCTCTCATGCACTGTCCGCCGTAGTCACCGCTGATAGCCTCATTCCATTCCTGACCGAAGCCCGGAAGACCGCGTCTGTTAGGTGCCACGATGATGTATCCGTTGGCAGCCATCTGCTGGAAGTTCCAACGATATGACCAGAACTGGCTCACAGTGCTCTGCGGACCGCCTTCACAATACAGAAGGGTAGGATATTTCTTGTTTTTGTCGAAATGCGGAGGATAAATGACCCAAGTCAACATCATCTTATCGTCAGTGGTCTTAATCCATCTTTCCTCAACTTCAGCTGTCGTCAACTGATTGAAGATGTTATCGTTAACGTGTGTGATCTGTCCGAATTCTCCCGTCTTAGGGTCGATTGTATAAAGCTCCGTCGGGTGACTCATCGACTGCAAACCGCCAATGAGTTTGTCGCCTGCAACGGCCAACGACACGAAATTATGTCTTCCGCTCGTGATTTTACGTATGTTACCGGTGTTAAGGCTCAACTCGTAAATCTGGTCTGTCGCGTTGATGTCGCTGATGAAATAAACTTTCGAGCCGTCTGCTGACCATGTCAGAGATGTTGAATTCTGGTCGAAGCCGATGCTGTAGTCTGTTTTGTTTCCTGTTGCCAAATCCATGACGAAAAGGCGTTGTTTATCAGCCTCATAGCCGTCGCGTTCCATGCTCTCCCAAGCCATTTTGTTGCCTGTAGGAGCCACCGAGATATTGAGGTCATAACCCATCATGCCTTCAGTGATGTTAGCTGTCATGGCAGCCGCGATGTTGTATCTGTAAACATCGGTGTTTGTTGATGTGGCGTAGTCTTTGCCTTCTTTCTTGCGGCAACAGTAAAGCACCGCGCTGTTGTCCTCAGTCCACGCTACCTGTTCCATACCGCCCCAAGGTCTCACCGGTGACTCCCAAGGTTCACCTTTAAGAATGTCTAAACCATTGGTAATCATGCCTTTATCGAGATTTGCGATGAACAGATGGCTGTAGGTGTCAACCCACTGGTCCCAATGGCGATACATCAAATCGTTGTTGATTCTTCCTGACGAAAGCTGTAGGTCTGGGTAGATGTCGGCGACCTGGTCTTTAATCTTCACCTCGGCGGAATAAACTATCATAGAACCGTCGGGGCTGTACTTGAATCCGGTGATACCGTCTGGAATGTCAGTGACTTGCTTTAACACTTTGCCATTGACATCCATTTCCCACAGCTGCATGTCGCCGCTCTTTGCCGTCATAAACGCGATGTGTCCTGCCGGAGTGAATATCGGGCTGTACTCGCTGAAACTGCCGTTGGTGAGGCATTTCACGTTGTTTCCGTCGGCATCCATGATGTAAATCCTTGAGAAGCCTTTGTTTTGGGCGACATCATAATCCGTGACGTTGTAAACTACCTTCGAGCCGTCGGCAGATACCGAAAACTCTCCGATTCTGCCCATGCTCCAAAGTACTTCAGGAGTCTGGATGTCTGATTGCAGTTTGATTTTCTCGCGCGCCGGAGCCTTAGACTTCGAAGCGTCACCGCATGACTGTAACATCAACAGTATCAATGCGATAAGAAGTAATAATCTTTTCATATGAATAAAATTTAATTTTCTGATAAGTTTTGCAAATTTACAAATTGTTTTTAACTTTGCAAAAAATTTTCTTATGAAGCGTACATTATTAATAATTGCTTTATTCGCCGTGATGACAGCTTCAGCACAGCAACGCCTTGTGTATCAATCGTATATGCTTGGTTCTGATAGCGGCGACACCACTTTCCGTGAAGTTCAAAGATTTAAAAATCAGTTGAAAATCAACGATATTCAGGATTTTAAAGGAAAGCTCATCGATGGAGTCTCCACGGACTTCACTTTCGTTGATTACGATACCGATTCAGTGTATTTCCAGATGAATTATCAGGATGGCGAATCTTATTTTTACTCTTACCCGTTGAAAAGCAGTGATGTGACATTTGAAGAAAAAGGCAAGGAAAAAGTGTTAGGCTACGATTGTAAGAAATATAAGACTTCGATTAACTCCAACACTATAGAGGTTTGGATGACAGAAAGCCTCGGCTACGATGCGTCTCCTGTCACTTCGCGCGGCTACCTGAAAGGTGTCATGGTACGCCAGATGATTAACGGAAACCGTGTGATGGATTTGAAGACGGTGAGAAAGGATAAGATGGATAAGAAGGATAAGATGGATAAGAGAGGATTGATTCCGGAGAATCTTGGAGTTAGAAAAAGCGGAAGGGAACTTAACAAAATTAATAAGGAGAAACTTGTTGTAAGAACAAAGATTTTTGATGACGACCAGATTCATTTTGCGAAAATCGAGAAATTCAACGGTGAAATTCCTTTTGATACAGTAATTCATTTCTCTTGGGGAACTATTATTTTGAAGCGCGTGAACCTGCCGATATTACCTGAACATTATCAGATTTTCGCGGAGCTTCATCAGCATTCTAATGGCGACGCTTACGACCGCACAGGCTCTGTCTTTGTCATTCCGATGGATAGAGAATTGTCATTAGGCAACGCTTTGATTGATAGCATTGAAGTAATCCCATATCAATTAGATAAAAATGGTAAAAAATATCAGGGAATACGTCTCGAGGACAATTATTTGCCAGTCGTTGAGTTGATTAGATTTTTCACTCCGTTTGGCGTGAATCATTTCAACGACAGGGTACAAATCGACGGTTTGGAATGGGAAAACGAGGCTTATTATAAGATGGAAGTTTCGGAGCTTTCCGACCGTCTCCAAGGTGACGTCTTGATAGGTGCTTTCATCGGTAACTATGACGGCGGCGGACACAAAGTATCTCTCGATTTGGTGGCTTATCCACAGGATTATGACGGCGATGTTTCTAAAAACAGCCGTTGGAGCTTACCGCTGTTCAACACTTGCAACGTGATGGAGATGTCGGGACAAAACTACGGCAGGTTGTTCCAGACAGATAGTCTGAAAGTCGAGTTCGACATCCCTGAAGGCGTTGAGAACCTGAGACTTAGATATATCACCACTGGTCACGGCGGCTGGGACGGCGGCGATGAGTTCAACCCAAAGGAGAATACCATCATCGTGGACGGCAACAAGATTTTCACATACACTCCTTGGCGTTGTGACTGCGCCACTTACCGTGAATTTAACCCAGTTTCAGGCAACTTCTGGAATGGCGTGTCGTCATCAGATTTGTCGCGCTCAGGATGGTGTCCGGGAACGGCAACGAACCCGGTCTATTTCGACATGAGTGACTTAAAGCCAGGGCATCATACAATCACAGTAGCCATTCCACAAGGTGCTGATGAAGGCGGCAGCTTCTCACACTGGATGGTTAGCGGAGTGATTTTAGGAGAGAGAAAATAAAAAAAGATGTCATGACTTCTTTTTTTGTAAGTTGATTAAAATTTACTTAAACGTATCAAGAATATAAAATTTTTTGTTATTTTTGCAACAAATAAATTGTATATGAAAGCGAAACCATTCGTCAAATGGGTTGGTGGCAAAACACAACTCATTGACCAACTGGAAGCACTGCTTCCTGCTGACTTTGACAAATGGGAGAATGTCACTTACATTGAGCCTTTCGTTGGCGGAGGAGCAATGCTCTTCTATATGTTGCAGACACACCCCAACATCAAATCAGCAATAATTAATGACATTAACGAGGATCTGACCATATGTTATAAAGTGGTTAAACAAAATCCTGATGCATTGGTTGAATCTCTGAAACAGATTCAAAAGGAATATTATTCATTACAGTCGGAAGAGGCTCGAAAACAATTTTTTCTTTTGATGCGAGATGAGTTTAACACAAAGAGACTGGAACCTATCAGAAATACTACTTTGTTTTTCTTTCTGAATCGTACTTGTTTCAACGGTTTGTATCGTGTTAACAAAGCAGGTTTGTTTAATGTCCCTTTTGGAAAATATGAAACGCCTACGATTTGCGATCCGATTACAATATATGCAGATAGCGAGTTGCTTCAAAATGTCGAGATTTTGACAGGTGACTATCAGCATACACTTTCAAAAGCATCTGGCAATACTCTATTTTATTTTGACCCACCATACAGACCACTTAGCAACACATCGAGCTTCAACGATTATGCAAAAGAGGCTTTTAACGACTTGGCTCAACAAAGATTAAAAGATTTTTGCGACAAAGTATCAGATGCTGGATATAAGTTTATGTTGAGTAATTCAGATTGCAAAGATATGTTTTTCGATGATTTATATCTTAGCTACATTATTGAACGCGTTTGGGCATCACGCAGTGTAAATGCAAACCCTAATAAACGTGGGAAACTACAGGAAATATTAGTACATAATTATATAAGTACCAAAAAACAGATTTATTAACTTTTTATGTTTTGAATATGGCAGCACATACTAAAGAACAATTTGAACAATTCATGTCACAATTAAAAGAAACCAATCAGACATTAGATTTCTTTTGTGATTTTGACAAGATAAATTACAATGTTGAAAACATTAAATTAAGTCTTTGCATGCTTAATAGTCTTATTGGAACAACAGACTTACGTCATTCTGTTGAGACTATTTGGAATCGTGACAGTTCGGCTTTCAATGTTATGGATATTCTAATTGCAGTCCGAAGTGAAGGTAACAAAAAAGTGTTAAACTCTCTTGGGAATATAGTTGATTTAAAAAGTCTTTTCACATCAGTTGATGGTGTTATGGAGTTCTTAAATATTACTGGACTTGCTGATGTGTTTATGTCTCAAAAGGTGACAAATTTAGTTGATTATGTGTTTGGCGTAGAAACGGGACTGGATACCAACGCACGCAAAAACAGAAGTGGTCATGTTATGGAAAACATGGTAGCTGATATTTTCAATAAGAATCACATAAATTATCGACAGGAAGTGTATTCAAGCGAATGGACTGATATAACTTCTGCATTGGGAGATGATGAAAAACGTTTTGATTTTGTTGTTGAGACACCTAAAAAGAAATATTTGATAGAGGTGAACTTTTATTCAGGTGGCGGTTCTAAATTAAATGAGGTTGCTCGTTCTTATTCAGATATTGCTCCTAAAATCAATTCAGTACCAGGGTTTGAATTTGTATGGATTACTGATGGAATTGGTTGGAATAGCGCAAAAAATAAACTGCAAGAGGCTTTTAATATAGTTCCATCAATATATAATTTGACATCTATTAATGAGTTTCTAAAAATAATACAATTATGATATCAGAGCCCAATATGATAACACGTGGTAAAACGCCTATTGTGGAAATCCCTGTCAATGGATCTTATTATATTGCAATATATCAAGGTTCATTGTCAAAATTTGATGTGTTAATTAAATATCGACAATTTGAAAATGGGAAATGGAGCCGTATTCGTACACCTAAACATATTCACTGGGCTGTAGATATACTGATAAAACAACACCTCGAAAATCAGACAACAGAAAAGCTTATTGATGCTCTCATTGTTTTGTGGGATAATGAGATCAAACCAATAAAGAGTGAACAGGAAAGAATGTCAATTTTAAATCCGCAAACGTTGCTTAATGAAGTTAATATGGAAGCATCTTTTTATACTAAATTAGCAGGAAAAGGCGAATATAGTGTTAAATTTTTACTTTTATTAGCACGTTTGCTTATGATTCAAGAAAAAACCAACTATGAAGGCGCGTATATGTTTAGGCGTTTGCTCGAACAGTTAAAAGATCATAAGAATATATACAAAATAGTATCAACAGCTACATATCATTAAAAATGAATAAATATTACCAGAAACCAGAGTATAATTTTAAAACAATTCATGGCAATTGTATGGATTTGCTTTATCAGATTCCTGATAAATCATGCAACGCCATTTTTGCCGACCCTCCATATTTCTTAAGCAATGGTGGTATTAGCATAAATAGCGGCAAAGTTGTTTGTGTTGACAAAGGAGAGTGGGATAAAGGCGGAACACCGGAATATATCTATCGTTTTAACAAACAATGGTTGTCGCTTTGCCGTGAGAAACTTTCTGATAATGGAAGTATTTGGATTAGCGGTACATATCACAACATTTTTGCTGTAGCAACTTGTTTAACAGAATTGGGTTATAAAATCCTAAATGTCATTACATGGCAAAAATCTGACCCACCACCGAATTTAAGCTGTCGTTATTTTAATTTTTCAACAGAATATGTCATTTGGGCTCGTAAATCCGAGAAAGTGCCTCATGTTTTTAATTATGAGGTGATGAAGCGAATGAATGGTGATAAACAGATGACAGATGTTTGGAAGATACCTGCAGTTGGTAAATGGGAGAAATCATGTGGTAAACATCCGACACAAAAGCCACTAAGATTGCTATACAGGATTATATTAGCTTGCACAACAGAAGGTGACACTATACTTGACCCATTTGCAGGAAGTTGTACTACAGGAATTGCTGCAAATTTGTTGGGAAGAAACTTTATTGGTATTGATAAAGAAAAAGAATATCTGGATTTAGGAATACGTCGAAGACAAGAAATAGAAGACTCGGGTGTTGCACAAAAGATGCTCAAGAAAATGAGTGAAAATCCAGAGGAAGTGATGGTGCTTATCAATCACGCTCGTCCTGAATTGCGCAAGTTGATGATTGAAAAAGGTATTTGTTACCTTCGTGCTGGTGATAGCAAGGGCTCGTTGTTGGTGTCAAATGGTTTTGAACGCTTGAAATATGTGCTTCTTCACACAAATGGTGAAGATTGTCAAATGTTCAAGTTGAATAAAGAGGGCAGATTTCAGATATGGACAAAAGAAACGCTTGAAAAAGAAGGATTCTCTCCAGAACATGCCTCATATTACATCGTTTTAAAATTCAATAACAAGCCTGTTGAGTTTTCAAAACTGCCAAAAATGAATCAAAAAGCAAACACGTTTACGGCAAAAATAAGACCATTGTCAGATTTTGTTGGCTTGATATAAATAAATGAAAATCAGCGAGTATCTAACTCGCTGATTTTCATTTATTTATCGGCGTAGCGGGGATGAGAATTGAACTCATGACCTCCGGGTTATGAATCCGACGCTCTAACCAACTGAGCTACCCCGCCGTTTTCAGGGTGCAAAAGTACACCTTTTTTGAATACCCCCGACATTTTTTTCAATTTTTTAAAAAAATTATTTTTCATTTCACATATTAGAAAATTATGTATCTTTGTAGGTTGAAATTGTAATAAATTTTTTGATATGAAAAAATTGTTTGTTTTAACCAGCGCATTGTTCTTAATGTGTTCATTATTTGCACAAAACGGTCCGGAAATAACCTTCAAGGAAACCAACCATGATTTCGGTAACATCCCGTTCAAAGGCAACGGCTCTTATGACTTCGTGTTTGTCAACACCGGTAACGAACCGCTTATCCTCTCACAACCTAAATCGTCATGCGGATGCACCGTCCCGGAATGGCCAAAACAGCCGATACTCCCAGGAGAATCAAACTGCATCAAGGTGACTTACAAAAACACCGACCGTCCTGGTAACTTTAACAAATATGTCACAGTGTTCTCTAATGCTGTTGTTAACAAAGAGATCAAACTGCATATCAAAGGTACCATCGAGCCTCAGCCAACTGACGCGGCTCCATTGAAAATGGAAAGCGTAGGCAGCCCTGTCAACAAGAATAACTAATACCTAATTTTATATTATGCCGAGAATTTCAAAAAAAGGCCAGTTCATGCCGGCTTCGCCAATCAGAAAGCTCGTTCCTTTCGCTGACGAAGCAAAATCAAGAGGTATTCACGTGTATCACCTGAATATCGGTCAGCCAGATATCGCGACAACTCCATACGCCCTTGAAGCTGTCAAGAATTATGACGAAAAAGTTATCAAATACACCCATTCTGCCGGTACTCTTTCTTACAGAAAGAAACTCTGCGAATATTATGACAGACTGAACATCCACGTGACTCCGGATGACATCATCGTTACAAACGGTGCTTCTGAGGCTCTTTCAATAGCCTTCCAGACCATCATGGACCCTGACGATGAGATCATCATCCCGGAACCGTTCTACGCAAACTACAACGGCTTCGCCCAGACAGCAGGAGTGCGTGTTCGCCCGATCTATTCTGAGATCAGCAACGGCTTCGCTCTTCCTCCGATCGAGGACTTTGAGAAAGCTATCACAGAGCACACAAAGGCTATCCTCATCTGCAACCCTAACAACCCTACAGGTTACCTCTATTCAGAAGAGGAGATGGAACGTCTGCGTCAGATCATCCTGAAATATGACCTCTATCTCATTTCCGATGAGGTGTATCGTGAATTCTGCTACGACGGTTCAAAACATTATTCAGCGATGAGCCTCAAAGGTGTTGACGATAACGTCATATTGATCGACTCAGTGTCAAAGCGTTTCAGCGCTTGCGGTATCCGCGTCGGTCGTATGGTGACACGCAACCGTGAAGTCATCAACACGGCAATGAAGTTCGCCCAGGCTCGTCTGTCGCCTCCTACATACGGTCAGGTGGCTGGTGAAGCCGCTCTCGACACCCCGATTTCATATTTCGACGCCATCGTGGCTGAATACGTGAAACGTCGTGACGTCTGCGTCGAAGGCATCAACAAGATTCCGGGAGCATACTGCCCGACACCTAAAGGCGCTTTCTACATCGTGGCACATCTGCCGATTGACGACTCCGACAAATTCTGCAAGTGGATGCTCACCGACTTCAATTACGAAGGCAAGACAGTGATGCTCGCTCCTGCAAGCGGATTCTACTCAACAATCGGTCTCGGCCGTCAGGAAGTGCGCTTGAGCTACTGCCTCAACTGCGACGACCTCCGCGACGCCATGATGATACTCGGAAAAGCTCTTGAAGTGTATCCAGGTAAGAGAATGCACTAATAAATCAGATATTTTTCTCTGATTGTCAGATAATTGTCGATTCCGTCCTTCCACGATGAACGAATCTCATCCTCGGTAAAGGCGGAATCGATTTTTTGTTGCAGGTCGGCAACGCCAACCAACTTTATGAAATAACTGTTAAAGAATTTCTCATCATCCTTAAGCTGATTACGAGCATCAAGAATCCACGAAAGGTTCAGCTTTTTCTCGTTGTTTCTGTAACGATGCGCATATTCCAGGAGGTCTTTGCCATGACATTCCTTGTCGGAATATAATGGTACACGGTGACCTTCGGCGGTTCTCGGCACAAACACGAAGTCATCGGTCATTGCAGGATGTCCGTAGACCTGAAACGGCATATCAGTGCCGCGTCCTACACTCACGTTCGTGCCTTCAAACAGACAAAGAGAAGGGTAGAGGTACACCGATTCCCAGTTTGGCAGGTTTGGCGACGGCTTAACCGGAAGCCTGTAAATAGCGTTTCTGTCATAGTTACCAAGCGGAACAACAGTCAAGTCACATTGCAAGCTGTCGACGAGCCATCTCTCGCCGTTGACCATCATGGCATATTCTCCGATTGTCAAGCCGTAAACGATTGGCACACAATGCATTCCGACAAATGAGGCGTTGTCTTTTTCAAGTATAGGACCGTCGACATAAAAGCCGTTCGGATTAGGACGGTCGAGGACGATGACAGGAATATTGTTTTCAGCAGCGGCCTCCATCACGTATGTCATCGTAGATATGTAAGTGTAGAAACGGCATCCCACGTCTTGCAGGTCAAAAACAATGATATCGATGCCTTGCAGCTGTTCGGCATTAGGTTTTTTATTCTTGCCGTAAAGCGAAACGATGGCAATCCCGGTCTTTTCATCGACTCCTGATGCTATCGATGCTCCTTCATCGGCAGTGCCACGGAAACCGTGCTCTGGAGTGAAAATCCTCACCACATTGACGCCACGACTCAGCAAAGTGTCGATGAGATGCGTGTCGTTGTCCATGATGCTCGTCTGGTTAGCGACCACCCCTACGCGTTTGCTGTCAAGCATAGGAAGGTATTTTTCCATCCTCGAAGCTCCTACGACAGCATCTTTAGCATCAAGAATTTTCAACTCTTGTCCGCTGATATTCAGTGAAATACATATAATTATAGCAAATAAAGCTAAAAATTTCCTTGCCATATTCAATATTTTTTTATTTTTGCAATGATAAGAAAAAAATGAACGCGGCGACATTCATATCGAAAAGAATTTTTTCTTTGTCGAAGGAAAATCTGTCTTCGACAGTGATGCGTATTGCAGTGGCAAGCGTGGCGCTCGGAATAGCTATCATGTTGATTTCCATTGCGGTAGTCGTCGGATTTAAAAACCAAATCAGGGATAAAGTCATAGGTTTTGTAGCCCCGATTCACATCCAGGCGCTGAACCAAAACGAGTCGATAGAGGAGACACCCTTTCTGTTTGACAGCGTCCTGAACGCACGTCTCGACAAGCCTTTCATCACTGAGATGCACAAAACAGCCAACAAAGCTGGCATCATAAAGACTGATGAGGAGATTCAGGCGGTTGTCCTCAAAGGCGTAGATTTTGAGTATAATTGGAAGTATATCGATTCATATCTTGTTGGTGGCGAGATTCCGCAATACACAGAGAATGAACGCTCTAACGATGTGGTGATATCGAACATCATTGCCCATAAGATGAATTTGAATATCGGCGACCCGGTAAGAATCTGGTTTGTCGACACTGAGATGAAGGCCCGCGGACGAAAATTCAACGTGAAAGGCATATACGAAACCGGACTTCAGGAATGCGACGAACGTTTCGTTTACTGCGACTTGAATCAAATCAGAAGACTAAACGGATGGGACAACGGAGAAATAGGCCACCTTGAGATTTGGGTTGATAATGAAGCACTCATCAACGAATACAACCGCCAGATTTATTACAGCATCCCGACGGAACTCGTGTCGTATTCGGCTATGGAGAGCTATCCTCAGATATTCGACTGGCTCGAGCTTCAGGATATGAACGTGGTGATTATCATAGTGCTGATGTTGCTTGTGGCTGGCATCACAATCATCAGTATGTTGCTGATAATCATACTTGAACGCACCTCGACAATAGGTCTGCTTAAGGCTATGGGAGCAAGCAACGGACTCATCAGGAGCATCTTCCTCAGACGTTCGTGCCGCATATTATTAATAGGTATGGCGATAGGCGACGTGATAGGGATAGGATTGTGCCTAATCCAAAAATTCACCAACATCATCTCGCTCTCGCCGGAATCGTACTATCTCTCGGCAGTTCCGATTGAACTGAACATTTGGCATATCATCATCTTAAACGTCGGAACGATGATTCTCTGGGTGATGATGCTGCTTTTGCCGACGATGCTTATAAATAACGTAAGACCTTCTAAATCAATAAGATTTGAATAATTAAAATATAAAAAATCATGATGGAAAATTTTAAAATAGAACCTTTAAAAGGATATGGCGACCTCAGCTTCGGGATGCTTATCGATGATGTTGTCGAAGTGCTTGGGCAGCCCACAAACCAAGAGGAAATCGATTCAGCCTACGAAGACGACAGCCATGTAGTTGTCCTTGACTACGAAGACAACGATTTCTCGGCCTATTTCGAGGGCGACGCAGAGATGAAACTGACCAATTTCTACACTTTCAATGAGAAAACGGAACTTTTCGAGGCTAAAATCTTTGATTTGAACAAAGATGAACTCGTCGAGCTGATGAAACAAAACGGCTACGAAAATTTCATTGAAGACAAGGAAGACGGTGACTGCATCACTTATGAAGAGTTGAATCTCGACTTCTATTTCGATGACAATCAGTTAGTTGAGGTGTTCTGGGAGTGCCAGCGCGGATGAAACTCCATAATCACCTGACGCAGATACTCGTCTGAGACGTGGGTGTAAATCTCGGTCGTCGAGATACTTGAATGTCCCAGCATCTGCTGTACTGCACGCAAATCGGCGCCGCCTTCGAGAAGATGTGTGGCAAACGAATGACGTAGCGTGTGCGGACTGATAGTCTTCTTAACACCTGCTTTTTCGGCAAGACTTTTTACTAAAAGAAAGACGCTTTGGCGTGTTAGGCTTGTGCCTCGCGCGCTGATGAACACCTTGTCGCTGAATTTCGGCTTGATATCCTGATGAAGACGCTCGCCACGGGTGTAAAGCATCAGTTCTTTCAAGGTTTTCTTACCAATGGGAACAAGTCTTTCCTTATCGCCTTTGCCAATGATGCGGACAAACTCGTCTTTGACATAAATATCACTGATATTCAATGATATAACCTCCGAAACACGAAGTCCGCAACCATACATCACCTCGATAATAGCCTTGTTGCGATGCCCGAACTGCTGGCTTAAATCGATGACCTCGAGCATCTTCACGATTTCTTCGTAACTTAACACTTCAGGTATGTGCCTGCCGATTGACGGGAAGCTGACAAGCAGGGTGGGGTCTTCTTCGCAAATCTTCTCCTGAAGAAGATATCTGTAAAAACTCTTCAATCCGGATAAGATGCGGGCTTGCGACGAAGAACTGATGCCCAAATCATACAACTTCGCCAAGAAATCCTCGATATTGTTATGCGTGATATCTGTTATGGAGAGAGAATTGCCATTATCCTCAAGATGCTGCCTAAACAATTCAATATCATGGCAATACGCATTCAAGGTATTGTCAGACAACGACTGCTCAAGACGGAGATAATCGCTGAAACTTTTTATTAGACTTTTATCCAATAACATTTTATAAATTTCTTTTGCAAATATATAAAAAAGCCATTAGCTATTAGCTATTAGCCATTAGTTTTTTAATATTTTTAATGCTATTCGCAGAATTGCGACTTACCACAGGGTACTGAGAGCAATTCGAAAATGGCATTAAAAATATATAATCCGTTCAAAACTTTTTTGTAAATTTGCGGTGACAAATATTGAAAATATGAAGAAAGTCCATTTTATTGCAGTCGGCGGCAGTGCGATGCACAATCTCGCAATCGCCTTACACAGAAAAGGTTATGAAGTTACAGGCTCCGATGACGAGATTTTTGAGCCTTCAAGAACACGTTTGGAGAAAGAAGGCATTTTGCCAAAAGAATTCGGTTGGCATCCGGAACTTTTAGATGACACATACGAAGCCGTCATTTTGGGCATGCATGCGCGTATCGACAACCCGGAACTCGTTCGCGCTCAAGAACTTGGACTTAAGATTTACTCGTATCCGGAATATCTTTACGAGCAAAGCAAAGACAAAATCCGCATCGTGATTGGCGGCAGTCACGGAAAGACGACGATAACGTCGATGATTCTGCATGTGATGAAACAAGCCGGCATCGAGACAGATTTCATGGTCGGAGCGCAACTTGAAGGCTTCGACGTGATGGTGCGTCTCAGCGAGACTGCGAAATACATGGTGATTGAAGGCGACGAATACCTCACTTCGCCTATCGACCGAGTGCCGAAATTTCACAAATATCATCCGCATATTGCAGTGATTTCGGGCATCGGATGGGATCATGTCAATGTTTTCCCGACATTCGATTGCTACCTCGAGCAGTTTAGAATATTTGTAAATACTATCGAGAAAGGCGGCTGCCTGATTTACGACGGCAATGATGTCGAAGCTAAGAAAATAGCGGAAAACGCAACAGTTCCAACGTATGGCTACGAGATTCATCCATACAAAACCGACGGCGACGACACCATTTTGATTATGCCTGACGGAAAAGAAGAGAAGGTGCAGATTTTCGGTGAGCATAACATGAAGAATATCAACGCTGCACGTTATGTTGCCAAACAAGTTGGCATCAGCGACGAGCAGTTTTACGAGGCTATCAAGACATTCAAAGGCGCTGCCCGAAGACTTGAGCTGTTGTTTGAAAACAAAGCCAAAGGCAACCTCGTGTTCCGTGACTTCGCCCATGCACCGTCGAAGGTCTTGGCAACAGTGAAGGCTTTGCGCGAACAATACGCCAACAAGAACCTTTTGGTAGTCTTTGAGTTACACACATACAGCAGCCTCAGCGAGGTGTTTATCGACCACTATGCACACTGCTTGGACAATTGCGACAAAGCCGTTGTCTTCTACGATCCGCATGCAGTCGCCATCAAGAAGTTGGAGATGATGACCGATGAAAGAATAGTTAAAGGCTTCCAACGCCCTGATTTACAGGTTGTTCACTCAAAAGACGAACTTGTGACATTGTTAAACGGCTTGGACAGAACTAACATGGTCGGTGGTTTCATGAGCTCCGGCGACTTTAATGGACTGACGACAGAAGATTTGAAGGGGTTGTTTTAAAACGGGAACACATGCATTCTAATCAAATGTCACAAAGTGATACAAGTACGAGTAGCGGCATACGCATTCAGTATGTCAGCGACCTGCATTTGGAGTTCCCTCAAAATCGTCAATGGATCGAAAAACATCCTCTGGAGGTTACAGGGGATATTTTGCTTATTGCTGGCGACACGGCATATCTTGATTTGCCAGACTCGAAAAACGATACGTATTCTACATATCAATTCTGGGACTGGGCAAGCAATCACTACAACCAGGTTATAGTGTGCCTGGGCAATCACGACTTCTACGGTTATTACGATCTTCATGCTATGCCTAACGGTTTCTGCAAGCAGATTCGTCACAATATTCATGCATACTACAACAGCGTTGTGCATCTTGACGGCATAGATATAATTGTATCAACATTATGGTCGAAGATAGAGCCGTACGATGCATTCCTGACGGAACGGAATGTCAGCGACTTCTATCGCATCATGTACCCACACAATTATGCACGGCAGCAGAATTTCAGAACAGCACCATCAATGGTGCCTTCACGGTTGAGTTGGGCACGTTTATTTCCAATAACCGCATTGATTACTGGATTTATGGACATTCGCATCGCAACATCAAAGCGCAAATAGGTGACACACTCATATTGTCCAATCAATTGGGCTACATATCTCACAGAGAACATCTGATGAATGGTTTTAACCCTTCGGCTATGATTGAGGTATAAAATGATAGATGAACAATGGAGCGATATGTGAGAATAGTTTAATTTGAAGTTCAGGGATAACATTTGTTCAAAAAGCCTTGACAAACGTAAAAAAATGTTGTATATTTGCAAGGTCAAATTCAAAGTTTGACAAATAAAAACACCGAGAGACATAAGAGTGTATGACTTCCATCCTCGGTGTTTTTACATTATTCTAACTGGTAAAATGTTTTATGGAAAATATTATATTTTTCCCATTAGAATAAGTTTTTTAATTATCTTTGCATTATGAAACAAGATCTGGAAGGACAAAAACTGTTTCGTCAGATAGTTGATGAAACTCCATTGGAACTGAAAACACAACTGAGATTTTCAGATGCCATTGCTGAAAAACTTGACAAAATGCTCAAGCAAAGAGGCATGACCCAGCGCGATTTGGCGCGAAAAATTGGAAAAAGCCAAAGAAGATTATTTTGATATTCTCTAATACACCATCTCCCCGTCAATAAACGTGTTCATCACCTTTACTTCGGGGATTTTTTCATCATCAATACTCATGATATCATCTGAAAGTATCACAAAATCTGCTTCTTTACCGATTTCGATGCTACCTTTGCGCTCTTCGGCGAAGTAACCTTTGGCTGCCCAGATTGTCATTGATTTTAAAGCTTCTTCACGAGATAACTTATTATCAGTCAAATATTTACGAGCTACCGATGAATAGAACGTTTTAATAGGGGAGATGTGCTCGATAGGGAAATCGGTGCCGTTGATGAGCCAACCGTTCTGTGCAAGCAAGGTCTTGTATGCGTAGGCGTTCTTAACGCGTTCCGAACCCAAACGTTCCTCTGCCCACGGCATGTCGGATGTGCAGTGTGTCGCCTGAATAGAAGGGATGATGTTGTATTCTTTGTAAAGCGCAAAATCTTGTGCATCAACCACTTGCGAGTGTTCAATACGCCATCTCAAATCGTTTTCGCCTTTCAGGAACTTGGCATATTCGTTGAGAATCATGCGTACTCCGGCATCGCCGATGGCATGGCAGCACACCTGATAACCGGCATTATATGCTTTCTCGCAGACATGGTCGTAAAAGTCCTCATTTTCAACAAACAATCCTGAGGTTTCCGGCGCATCGGAGTATGGCTCAAGCAATCTCGCACCGCGCGAGCCGAGAGCGCCGTCAGCGTATATTTTCACTGAGCGTACCGTAAGTCGTTCTTTCTCGATGATTCCGAATTTCATGAAGTAATCCATCGTCTCGTCATCCGGATTAACCATAGCGTTGATTTTCATCTTCAAAACGCCTTTCTGTTGTAACGAATCAAGCAATGCAATGCTTCTGATATCCAGACCGGCATCGGTTACACCGGTTAAACCATATTTGAAACAATCGCGTTGTGCAATCTTTAACGCCTTGACTTTCTGTGAGTTGTTGAGTGAAGGAACGATAGCTTTCGCCATGTCGGCGGCGTTGTCGAGAAGTATTCCACATGGTTTGACATCGATACGATTAGTTCTATCTAATCCGATGATTTTCAGCACATTATCGCTTACCAGCACAGCATGCCCGTCGACTCTGGTGATGAGCACTTTTTTGTCAGGAAACCGTCTGTTAAGCTCAATGTTTTCAGGAAAACTCTTGTCATCCCATAAATTCTGGTCCCAGCCGCGTCCAAGAAGCCACTCGGAATCATTGTTTTCATTATGCTTTTCAAGTCGTTCCAAGACTTCCTCAAACGATTTACATCCGTTCAAGTCGGCATAACGAACTTTAGTCTCGCCATAACCAACAAAATGGCAGTGACCGTCGATGAATCCCGGATATATGCTTTGTCCTTGCGCGTCAAGCGTTTGCGTGGCGTAATAATGTCTCAGAATGTTTCTGTCTGAGCCTATTGCCACAAATTTACCGTCTTTAACAGCAAATGCTTCTGCCTTACTGAACTGATTGTCAACGGTATAGACATTTGCATTGTGCACTATCAAATCGACTTTAGTCTTCTCGCAAGAAAACATTGAAAGGACCAGAATTATAAGAAATACTCTCTTCATGATACTAAAAAGGCTGACATCAAGATGCCAGCCTTTGTTATTTTAAATTATTGTAAAACAATAACTTGACGGCTGCCATTACCGTTTTCGTCCGTCAAGACCAATAAATAAGTGCCTTTTTCAAATCCTGAAATATTCAGCACTGTTTTACCTTCAATCTTCTGTGCAAGAACCATCTGACCTGCCATGTTGTAAAGTCCGACATAACCGCATTCTTCAGTGTCGATTGTAAGCATTCCTTGTGTAGGGTTAGGGTAGACGATGGCTTTATTTTCTGCATATTCTGCAATGTCGGCGATTAATAATGAGAATTCATCAGACTCTTTGTCATTGAATTGGGATCCGGAGGTTAGCGTTGTGTTGCCTGATTTCAAGGCGTAGACTCCGTTTGCACCTGAGAGGCCGTTACCACCGGCATCATATATTGTAAACATATAACATCCGCTTGTCTCAATGGTGAAATTCGTTGTGTAAATCTTGTTTGCCTCCTCGTACGGACCACCGCTAATCACAACATCGCCAGTGGTGGTATTCACTATGTCCCATGTAATGGACTGCGGGTCATCATCAGTTCTGACTTGCAGCTTAAACGATGTATTGGTCACTGACACAGGTTCGTTGAACAAATAGCTGTAAACACTTTCTGCATAATCATCCGTAGCACCGTTAATAGCTGCGATTTCAATCAGCATTTCGTTAGCTTCATCAGCGGAAAATCCCAAATCACCCAATGATATTTTTGCCTGTCTGCCAAATGGGATATTGCCTTCCCATGCCACTTGTGTCAAATCTTCACCGTTCAGCTTAATATTGATTGTCAATGAGTTAATGGTTTCAGAACCAAAATTATCCACAAAAATATCAGGTGCTACATTGCCTGAGCAGATATGCTTCTTAGTGTGGTCTATACCTGCAATTTTAGATTGTTTCTCATAAAACGGCTGGTAATCTTCTGACGATTTGCAGCCCTGTATCATCTGTTTAGTGCTGCTGTCCTGAAGCCATGCGACTGCTGTCAACTCGCTGATGTTCATCACGTTAGCCAATGCCCATGAATATTTGTAAGCGAAATAATCGCCTGCTTCCATTGCTGCGATGCTTGTTCCTGCTGCACCCGGAAGGAGCTTTTTCATGACGTTATGGAAAATTCTTTCGCCGTTTGAACCTGGCGCAGAGGCATATTCCATTGTCTTTTCAATGACTGAGATGTTAAGTCTTAAGTTGTTTGAGTTTATTGCTGAAGTGGCTTTACCCATCACGACAACAAACATTGTGTCCTGTGCTGCGTTGAAATAATGGGTCATTCTCATTTCAATCGGTGATTCCACAGCAGCCCATTGGTCAACCATATTTTGACTGACATTACTTGAATTGCCAATCCATGTGCCGTCTCCGACTGAATAAGGAACGGCATTGATGCCGTAAAACGACACTTTTGATGATACATCGCCAGGATTGTGAAGATTCATCGGGTCGCCGGCAGACGGCCAATTCACATGGTACTTAATAGCGATGAGCTTATCGGTGTTATTACTAATAATGTTGTCCAAAGCAGGGTTTGCCGCTGCACATGGACCGCAAGTTGTACTCGTAAAGCATTCAAGCACAACGGTTCTCTGGTTTTGAGCGTTTACAACGCCTAAGCCGATCAAAAGGCTTAATGACAGTAGGGATAGAAATTTTTTCATAAGAATTGAATTAATATTTTTGCAAAATTATAAATTTTCTTTCAAAAGATAGTCGTTATCGGCATCTTTTAATTCAAAATAATTTTTTATGATGCCGTTTCTCAATAAATCAGCGCTATTTCCTGCCACAAATGGTTTGTTTTTAGCAATAATCCAGAGGTTGTCGGTGTAGCGGAGCAGAAGTTCGAGGTCGTGCGAGCTGAAAAGAATCGCTTTTTTCTGTTCTTTCGCCAACTTCTTCAGCAACGAGAACAGTTCTATCTTACTCGGATAATCGAGGAAAGCGGTAGGCTCGTCAAGCATGATGACCGGTGTGTTCTGTGCTATCGCCTTGGCTATCATCACTTTCTGTTTTTCACCGTCAGACAATGTGTTGAAAACTCTGTCAGTTAAATTATTAACACCAACTAATTCAAGTGATACTTTAATCTCTTTCTCGTCGTTTTCGTTGAGTTTTCCAAACATTCCTGTGTAAGGATAACGGCCTGCTGCGACCACGTCGGACACCTTCAGGAACATGTCGTCGGGACGCTCTGTTAGGACGATTCCGAGCATTTTTGCGCGCTCTTTGGGTGTATATGACATCAAATCCTTTCCGAACAACTCAATCTTGCCCCCAACAGGCTTTATATGCGTCGAAAAAGTCTTGAAAAGCGTCGATTTTCCGGCGCCGTTTGGACCGACCAAAGCGATTATGTCGCCTTCATTCAGCGTCACGTTGATGTCGGAAACAACGGTTTTTTTATCGTAACCTATTGATAATGATGATGTTTTTAATATTTCCATTTATTTCTTACTTTTCATGATGACTGAAATGACCACCGGCGCACCGATGAATGCCGTGACAGCGTTGATTGGCAGGTTGCCGTCGAAGCCAGGCATGCGTGCGATAAGGTTGCAGAAAAGCGCCATATCCATTCCGATGAGCATTGTTGCCGGAATTAGCAGGCGATGGTCGCTGCTCTTAAATAAAAACCGTGCGATATGCGGCATTGCGAGACCCACAAAGGCGATAGGACCGCAGTAAGCAGTCACGATGGCGGTGAGATAACCTGAAACCAGTATGATGACGACACTGTTTTTACGGATGTTTAAGCCTAAATTTTCGGCATACATTTCGCCTAACAGTAAGATATTCAGGTTCTTAGACAAGAACAACGTTGCAATCAGACCGATGATGATGCTGATAGCGAAAATCGGCATTTTCGATGTTCCTACACCCGAAAAGCTGCCCATGCCCCAGATAACAAAAGCGTGGATGTCTTCTTTTAAACTGAAAAACTTAAGGATGTCAGTTATTGAACTTGCCAGATAAGCAATCATCAAGCCAATGATTATCAATGTAGTCATGTTTTTCATTCGCGAACTGAACGTCAGCATCACGAATAGCACGACCACTGCGCCAAGGAATGCGGCGAGACTCACTCCGATGGTAGACCACCAGCCGAAAGACGAGACGGCGGCTCCTGAGATGACACCTGTGAGCAATATCACTATGCCAACGCCGAGACTGGCGCCGCTGGATATTCCAAGCATCGACGGATCAGCGAGAGGGTTACGGAACAACGTCTGCATCAACAGACCTGCCACGGCGAGAGCGGCGCCGGCTAACAACGCCGTCAAAGCTTGCGGAAGCCTGTAATTGAATATAATGACACTCAGCGTGTTATCTGTATTTGTTTTAAGTAACACTTTAAGTATATCATCAAACGGAACCATCACCGAACCGACAAAGAGATTCAGCACAAAAAGCACGATTCCGAGAATGATAATCCCGAAAATTCCAACTGTTATCCTGCTATTTTTCATCTGTCAATCTGTAAAAATATTTTGGCGTATAATTGTCATCATCAAGCATTTCCGGATGGAAAACAAACACGAAATCTTTCAACAGCAGGTCCGGTTCGTATTCCGATTTCTCAAAGTAGCCGCTTTCACGGATGTCGCAAACGATGATATTGCGGTTTTTATATGCCTTAAAATACGTATATAATTCATTTTCAACAGCCAAGCCTTCGTAGGTGAACTTGTGATTTGTAGAATTCATCACGCGCCAGAAGTCGGCATCACGCGCCTTTGAGAGCACTGTTTCAGCGTCAACAGGGAGACTTGCTGTGGAGTTGTTGTCACTCCAGATATAATTTGCGCCTGCATCGTGGAAAATCTGCGCTATATAGCTTGCACCGCCCGGCAGATACCACTGACCCTCAAACGGCAGATCCGAGAAGACAGTGGGGCGGTTTTCAACTTTTTTACAAAGCTCTTTCAATGATTCATAACGAGTTACTATGTCATCAAACCATCGGTCTGTATCCTTTTCACGGCAAGTGAGAAAACCTATGACTTTAAGCCATTCGGCACGTCCAAGCGGATGATTTTCAAGGTAATCGGCGAAAGGAAACATCACAGCCCCCGTCAACGCCCCGATTTCAGTCTTCGGAACTGTCGAATAAGGCGTGTAAAGAATCACGTCAGGATGCAGGTTTATCACGATTTCGGTTTTCAGACTCGTTTCAATGCCCACATCCTCAATCTTTTTCTCAGCCAACAAGCGTTTAATATCTTGATTATCAGTGTAGTTGCTCTCTAAAATACCTTTCACGCGCTCAATCTCGCCAATCTCAAGAAACACCGACCATTGCGTTGAGGAATAAGCTATCACATTTTTTACCGGAGTGCGGATTACAGCCTTGTTTTCAAGTTCATTCGGCAGCTCCAAAGAATCAGGATAGAGGTAAAATTCACCGAGAGATTTCTCGTTCCAAGGATTTGAAACATTTACATAATATCCCGATTTGTATCTGCTTACATCAATGTAACTCGTGTATTTCATCAGGTTATCGTTTTCGACACATGCATCCTTTTGAGCATTTTTTGAAATGTCACCACAAGAAAACAGTATGCAAGTTATTGACAAACAGATACATAGCAATTTTTTCATATCCAAATATGATTTAACAAGTTGAATTTGCAAAGATAAAAAATAATGGATTAAATTGTTAATATTTATTTACAAAAATATGGATGAAATCTTGAAAAAAATGTATATCTTTGCAGTTTAAAATAATGAATTATGGGATTTTTCATGTTTCACAGGCCGGAAATGCCTAAGTTTAACTACATTCCGAGGTATTACAACCCCGAAAAAGAAGAGTTGGAGAAGAGGAAAGCAGCGTTGGGTCTGGATTCCAATCTAACTGACAGTGAGAAACTTAGGGTTAAGATGAGAGCAAAATGGGGCAGGACGAGCGAAGACGGCAGACCGATAAAGAGGAAATCGGCTTTCAGCGCCTTGCGAATAGCACTGATTGTCGGAATCTCAGCGTTTTTTATCTCTTTGATATTCTTCACTCCCTTTGTGGAGAATTTCGTGACGATGTTTATGAAACTTGGAGGTAAGTAGTTATGTTGTTGGATATCATCAAGTTACTTCCGGATTCAGTCGCGAATCAGATTGCTGCCGGAGAGGTCATCCAGCGTCCGGCGTCCGTTGTCAAGGAGTTGATAGAGAACGCGATAGATGCCGGTGCCACGCAAATCGACCTGATAGTGAAAGACGCCGGCCGCACGTTCATCACTGTTATTGACAACGGCTGCGGAATGTCCGAAACGGATGCGCGCCTGTGTTTCGAGCGTCATGCGACATCGAAAATCAAGAGTGCCGACGACCTCTTTGCCATCAGAACCATGGGATTCCGTGGGGAAGCACTCGCTTCAATAGCGGCAGTGGCACAGGTCGAACTCACGACACGGCGCAAAGAAGACGAGATAGGCACTAAAATCCGTATCGAAGGCTCGAAGGTGATGGAACAGCTGCCTAAACCGGCATCAGTGGGCACGAATTTCACTGTGAAAAACTTGTTTTTCAACGTACCGGCACGACGTAACTTCTTGAAATCCAATGAGGCGGAGCTTCGTCACATCAACGAGGAATTCTTTCGCATCACGATAATGAATCCTGAAATCGGGTTCACTTTTGTGAGCAACGACAAAGAGCTGTTCCATCTTTATCCCGGAACCTTAAAACAAAGGATCGTCGGACTCTTCGGCAAGGATTACGACAGTAAGTTATTGCCTGTCAACCAGATAACTGAGTCTGTGACAATAGACGGATTCATCGTCAAACCTGAGTTCTCAAAAAAGACTCGTGGCGAACAGTATTTCTTCGTAAACCGCCGTTTCATCAAGCACGCATATCTGCATCACGCGGTGGAAAACGCCTACAAAGAGCTGATTCCGCAAGATTGTTTCCCGGGCTATTTCCTTGATATCCAGATAGATCCGAAAGAAATAGATATCAACATACACCCTACAAAGACGGAGGTCAACTTCATAGATGTGAAACTGATTTATGCCATCATGCATTCTGCAGTGCGTAAGGCCATAGGACAGAACAACTTAGCCCCGACTTTAGACTTCGACATTAACCCGAATATGGGTATCGATTTCGGCGAGGCGAGTCGTGTTGACAGACCTGTCATTGCTCCAAAAGTTGACTTTGACCCGAATTTTAATCCGTTCAAAATCAATCCGATACGACATCAGCAACAGAATTGGAGAATCGCTTACGACGACAGCAACGACACCGTTTCAAACAATCTTCTCAATGAGAATGTCATGGAGAACAAGCCGATTGAAGAAGATCAAAAGAATCTGTTCATACAGTTGCAGCAGTCGTACATCATTACAGCCGTGAAATCTGGAATACTCGTCGTTGACCAGCATTTAGCACATGAACGGATACTTTACGAAAAATACCTCAAAGAGATGGAAACGGAAGTCATAGCCTCGCAACAGGAGCTGTTTCCGCATCATATCTCGTTGAATATCAACGACGCATCGCTTTTGAAAGAGCTGAAGCCAGAGCTTGAAAAGATAGGTTTCAGAATAGAAGCGATGAACAACACGACTTTTGTCATCAACGGAACACCGGTCGACTGCAAAGGCAGTGACGCCGTTTCGATAATAGAGAAAATTTTAGAGGATTACAAGATGAATCTCTCTGGTAATCAATCAGATAGAAAGTTAAATTTAGCACGTTCGTTAGCATCGCAGATGGCAGTGAAGGCAGGACAGACGTTGAATGACGTGGAGATACAGGACATCATCGACAGACTTTTCGGCTGTGCAGTTGCTGAAGTGGCTCCAAACGGCAAGAAAACATTCACAATCATCAATGCTGACGACATAAAAACACGTTTGAACTAATGGACAATCAATTCAGGCCACAAGGCTTTTCAATTTTACCTTTGGTGGTAAAGAACTTATTGATAATCAATGTGATATTCTTCCTCGCGACATGGGCGGCGGAGGCTACTTGGCGCATCGATTTGTCACAATATCTTGGCTTGCACTATATCGGCGCTTCGGATTTCAGGCCATATCAGTTTGTGACGTACATGTTCATGCACGGTAGTTTCGCGCATCTGTTTTTCAACATGTTCGCCCTCTGGATGTTCGGCAACAGCATTGAAAACGTGTGGGGCCCCAAGCGATTCCTCGTATTTTACTTCGTCTGCGGCATCGGCGCGGGTCTTACACAGGAACTCGTGCAGCATATCCAGTTTTCTGATTTAATTCAAAATTACCAATATGTGAGGATGGGCAACCGCAGCATCCCTGTCGACGAATACCTTAACATGGTGACCACAGTGGGCGCCTCGGGAGCCGTCTACGGTATACTTCTCGCATTCGGCATGATGTGGCCAAACTCCAGGATTTACATATATTTTGCAATACCGGTCAAAGCCAAATGGTTCGTGATAATTTACGGTCTCATCGAGCTTTTCTCAGGCTTCTCGTCGGTCGACAACGTGGCACATTTCGCACACCTCGGCGGCATGATTTTCGGCCTCGGGCTTATCTTATATTGGAGATATAAAGCCGGAATCTGGGACCCGAAATTCAACATCAGATTCAATAAAAACAATGATTTTGGCGGCAGCCGTCCGAAATCAGACTGGGACTACAACAAAGAACGCGCAGAAGATCAAAAGAAAACTGACGAAATCCTCGACAAGATCAGCAAAGGCGGCTACGACAGCCTGACGGATGAAGAGAAGGAGTTTTTGTTCAGACAGAGTAAGAAAAACTGATGAATTTCAAACTTGCATCGGAGTTTAAGCCCACTGGTGACCAGCCGCAGGCCATAGAACAGCTGAAAAACGGCATCTTGGCAGGGGAGAGGTACCAGACTTTGATGGGCGTGACGGGCTCAGGCAAGACATTCACCATCGCTAACATGCTGGCGGAGCTGAATCGTCCTGCTTTGGTTTTGAGTCATAACAAGACCCTCGCAGCACAGCTTTACAGCGAATTCAAGCAGTTTTTCCCGGAAAACAAAGTCGAATATTTTGTTTCATATTATGATTACTATCAGCCGGAGGCGTTCATACCACAGACAAACACTTATATTGAGAAAGATTTGTCAATAAATGACGAGATCGACAGACTGCGATTAAGCACAACTTCCGCACTGCTTTCAGGAAGACGCGATGTTATCGTAGTATCCTCAGTATCATGCATTTACGGGATCGGAAACCCTGAAGATTTCAGCAAAAACGTCATCAACATCGAGCTGGGCCAGAAAATCAGGCGCGATGACTTGCTTTTCAACCTTTCAAATGCCCTTTACAGCAGAAATGACATAGAATTTTCGCGTGGACGATTCCGTGTGAAAGGCGACACTGTGGACGTGTTTCCGGCATATTCCGAAACGCCGTATCGAATCATTTTTTGGGATGATGAAATCGAGGAATTGGAGTCATTTGACCCGATAAACGGCACGAGAATCGAGAGTCTGCAGAATATCACACTGTTCCCGGCGAATATTTTCGTGACTTCTAAAGAGAAGATAAAACAAGCCACGGAAGAGATTTTGCTCGACATGTTCAAGCAGGCTGAATATTTCCGTGAGATTGGCAAATTTGAGGATGCAAAACGCCTTGAAGACCGTGTAAATCATGATGTCGAGATGATTCGCGAGCTCGGTTACTGTTCAGGTATCGAGAACTATTCGCGTTATTTCGATGGCCGCGCCGCCGGCACGCGCCCGTTCTGTCTGTTGGATTTCTTTCCCGACGACTTTATCACGATTATCGATGAGAGTCATGTGACAGTGTCGCAGATTCGTGGCATGTATGGCGGCGACCGTTCAAGGAAACAAACCCTCGTAGAATATGGCTTCCGACTGCCGTCGGCGCTCGATAACCGTCCGTTGAAATTCGATGAGTTTGAGGCACTTACGGGCCAGACGATATACGTCAGCGCCACGCCGGGAGATTACGAGATGCAGCAGACACAAGGCGTATACGTCGAGCAGCTGATACGCCCCACCGGACTGCTCGACCCGATAATAGAGGTACGCCCGTGCACCAACCAGGTCGATGACCTCGTGGACGAGATAATACGCGTGCTCGCAAACAAACAACGTGTCCTCGTCACCACCCTGACAAAACGTATGGCCGAGGAGCTGACACGTTACCTTAATAACCTGAATATTAACACGAGATACATACATTCTGATGTCGACACCCTTGACAGAGTCGAAATCATGATGGGGCTCAGAAAAGGCGATTTCGATGTCTTGGTCGGCGTCAACCTTCTTCGTGAGGGTCTGGACCTACCTGAGGTTCAGTTAGTTGCCATTTTAGATGCCGACAAAGAAGGATTCCTGCGTTCGGAACGTTCCCTGACACAGACGGCAGGACGCGCCGCCCGCAACGCCGAAAGCAAAGTGATAATGTATGCCGACAAAATCACCGATTCGATGCGCAAAACAATCGACGAGACACAGCGGCGGCGCGAGAAACAGATGGCATATAACATCGAACACGGTATAACGCCTAAAACTATCATCAAACCACTCGATACGGCATGGGGCGACACCCTCAACAAACAACGGCTCGTCGAATATGAGGCGGCAGAAGAGAGTATACGCGCAGTGGCAGAGGAGAAAGTCGCCGTCTACCGCTCACCGAAAGACATCAGAAAAGCCATCCTGGAAGCCAAGAAAGATATGGAAAAATCCGTCAAGGAACTCGACTTCATGAACGCAGCCAAATACCGCGATATCATAGTCGCACTCGAAGAAAAACTGAACAAATTATAATTTTTTAAAATTTGTTTTTTATTTAAAAAAATATATTATATTTGCGGACATGATAAAGGTGCGAAAGACTTTGTCGTGTCATTTTATTTAAGTTATTGATAAAGAGTAAATTATATTATATATGAGCGAAGGATTATATTCAATGGAAGCTAAGGATTTCGACAAAACCTTAGACTTGACGAAAATTAAGCCGTATGGCGACACTATGAACGATGGCAAGACCCAGCTGAGTTTTACATTACCTGTTCCATGCGGCGCAGAAGCTGTCGAGGCAGCAAAACAACTCCTCAAAACTATGGGTTTCGAGAATCCTATTGTGGTGTATTACAAAGAGTTGACACCTGGATTCACATTCTTTAACTGCTATGGAAGCTGCACTCACACTGTGAACTACAGCACAATCTACGTTCCGAAGGTCGAATCTAACACCATGGACATGTACGAGACCGACCAATACATCAAGGAAAACATCGGCCGTAAGATTGTCATCGTTGGTGCAAGTACCGGTACCGACGCTCACACTGTGGGTATCGACGCCATCATGAACATGAAGGGTTACGCCGGCCACTACGGACTCGAGCGTTACGAGATGATTGAGGCTTACAACCTCGGTTCACAGGTGCCGAATGAGGAGTTCATCGCAAAAGGCATTGAGCTGCACGCCGACGCATTGCTCGTCTCGCAGACAGTTACACAGAAAGACGTTCACATCAAGAATATGACCAACTTCATCGAGTTGATGGAGGCCGAGGGCCTGCGCGACAAGATGATTTGCTGCTGCGGTGGCGCACGTATCTCACATGAGCTCGCTAAGGAACTCGGTTTCGACGCCGGCTTCGGAATGAACACCTACGCCGATGACGTGGCATCATTCGTGGTTCAGGAAATGGTAAAACGTGGAATGAAATAGCCATTAGCTATTAGCCGTTAGCCATTAGTCGTCATTTCGACCGACCGCAGGGAGCGGTGAAATCTCAAACAGAGACAAGTACAAATTAACAATTAAATATTTAAGAATATGGATAAAAATGAAATGAGAGAAGTTATCGCCAAGAGAGCGGCAAAAGAGCTGCATGACGGCGATGTAGTGAACCTTGGTATCGGTATCCCGACATTGATTCCTAACTACCTTCCGGCAGGCGTGTCAGTGACACTGCAGACTGAGAACGGCGCAATGGGCATGGGGCCTACACCGGCTGAGGGTCAGGAAGACAAGAACCTCATCAACGCTGGCGGCGGTTTCATCACCTTGACACCAGGCGCTTGCACATTCGACTCAGCAACATCATTTGCAATCATCCGTGGCGGTCACGTCAACGTGTCGTTCCTCGGCGCATTGCAGGTCGATGAGAAGGGCAACCTCGCCAATTGGATCATCCCGGGCAAGATGGCTCCTGGCATGGGTGGCGCAATGGACCTCGTGGTCGGTGCAAAACGCGTTATCCTCACCATGGAACACACACAGAAGGGCGCTCCTAAGATCTTGAAGGAATGCACACTGCCTCTCACAGCAGCAGGTCAGGTCAATATGATTATCACTGAGATGGGTGTGATGGAAATCACAAAAGAAGGCATCGTCCTCACAGAGATCCATCCGGAATTCACCGTCGAGCAGGTGCAGGAAGCAACAGAGGCTAAGCTCATCATCAGCCCTAACCTCAAATCAATGGTTGACTAATCATGGAATATCAATATTTAAAAAGCGAAGTCAGAGAAGACGGCATCACCATCATGACGGTGACGGCTCCTAAGTCGTTGAATGCACTGAATTCGACGGTCTTAAGAGAAATCGACGACTTCGTCAGCAACCTCGACACCAAGAAGACCCGCGTCCTCATCATCACCGGTGACGGCGAGAAGTCGTTCGTGGCAGGTGCGGACATCTCGGAAATGGTGCATCTCTACGAGAAAGAAGGCTATGAGTTCAGTAAACTCGGCGCCATCGCTTTCCGTAAGATAGAGCTGCTCCCGATTCCGGTCATCGCTGCTGTCAACGGATTCTGCCTCGGCGGCGGATGCGAGCTGGCAATGGCTTGCGACTTCCGTTATGCCTCAAGCAATGCCAGATTCGGTCAGCCTGAAGTGGGACTGGGTATCACACCTGGCTTCAGCGGCACATACCGTCTCGCAAAGCTCATCGGACAAGGCTACGCCAAGGAGATGATATACACTGGCAAGGCCATCAAAGCTGACGAGGCACTGCGCATCGGCTTGGTGAACGCTGTTTATGAACCGACAGAGTTGATGGACAAGGTCATCGAGACAGCCCAGAAGATCGTCGCCAACGCACCTTTGGCAATAAAATATGCCAAGGAATGCATCAACGAGAGCTACGACATGGTTGCTGCCGACGCCATCGAACTGGAGAACCGTAACTTCGGAAAATGCTTCGCAACAGAAGACCAGAAGTCAGGAATGACAGCGTTTTTAAATAAGGAAAAACCGAGTTTTAAAGGAAAATAATTTAAATCTAAAAATATGGAAGTATACGTTATCGGAACAGGAACCATGGCAAAGGGCATCGTGAAGGCTTTCGCAGCTAAGATGCCAGTCGTCATGAAGAGCAGAACTCAGGCCAGCATCGACAAGGCTATGGGTTCAATTGCAAAAGGTTACGCCAAACTCGTTGAGAAAGGCAAGATGACTCAAGAGGACGTTGACGCTCTGTTGAAGAACATCACAACCACCACCGACTACGCCACATTCAAAGACGCCGACCTCGTCATCGAGGCTGCATCAGAAGATATGGCTCTTAAGAAAGAGGTGTTCGCTGAACTCGACAAGATCTGCAAACCAGAAGCAATCTTCGCAACCAACTCATCATCACTTTCAATCACAGAGATCGCTGCCTGCACAACACGTCCTGCACAGTTCATCGGCATGCACTTCTTCAACCCGGCCGACAGAATGGCATTGGTGGAAGTCATCAAGGGACAGCTCACAAGCGACGAAGTGACAAAATGCATCGTTGACCTCTCGACATCAATCGGCAAACAGCCGGTCGAGGTGAAAGAAGCCCCAGGTTTCGTCGTCAACCGCATCCTCATCCCTATGATCAACGAGGCAGTCGGTATCTTGGCCGACGGTATCGCATCAGCAGAGGACATCGACAAGTGCATGATGCTTGGCGCTAACCACCCAATGGGACCTCTCGCATTGGCCGACCTCATCGGAAACGATGTCAACCTCGCCATCATGGAGGTGCTTTACAACGAGTTCGGTGACCCGAAATACCGCCCACATCCACTTTTGAGAAAGATGGTGCGCGCCGGTTTGCTCGGACGTAAGACAGGAGAAGGATTCTACAAATATTAAAATAAGTTAGAAGTTAGCAGTTAGGAGTGAGCAGTTATTTTTCAACTTCTAACTACTAACTTCTAACTCCTAACTGAAAATTAATTGAAATGGATTTTAGCTATTCAAAGACAGAAGAATTGTTCTTGCAGATGATCAGATCGTTTGCAGAGAACGAGGTCAAGCCTTTGGCAGCCGAAGTTGACGAGACAGAACGTTTCCCTATGGAGACCGTCAAGAAGATGGCGAAATTAGGTTTGATGGGCATCCCGGTACCAAGACAGTACGGCGGAGCCGGCGGATCAGTGCAGATGTACATCATGGCTGTTGAGGAGCTCTCAAGAATGTGCGCCACCACAGGCGTTATCCTTTCAGCCCACACATCATTGTGCATGGCACCTATCCTTGAAAACGGAACAGAGGAACAGAAGATGAAATATTTGCCGAAGCTCGCTTCAGGCGAATGGATCGGCGCATTCGGTCTCACCGAGCCTAACGCCGGTACCGACGCCGCCATGCAGCAGACAATGGCTGTCGACGCTGGCGACAAATACATCCTCAACGGAACAAAGATCTTCATCACCAACGCAGCTTACGCCGACGTGTTCATCGTCATGGCAATGACCGACAAGAGCAAAGGCACCAAGGGCATCTCAGCATTCATCGTTGAGAAAGGCTTCAAGGGCTTCAGCATCGGTAAGAAAGAGTTGAAGATGGGTATCCGCGGCTCAGCGACATGCGAGCTTATATTTGAAAACTGCGAAGTGCCGAAGGAAAACCTCCTCGGACCTCTCGGAAAGGGCTTCAACATCGCTATGAAGACTCTCGACGGCGGCCGTATCGGTATCGCTTCACAGGCTCTCGGCATCGCTCAAGGTGCTATGGATGAGACAGTGAAATACACCAAAGAACGTAAACAGTTCGGTAAGTCAATCGCACAGTTCCAGAACACACAGTTCCAGATGGCCGACCTCAAGACAAAGGTAGAGGCAGCTCGTTTGCTCGTCAGAAGCGCAGCATGGAAGAAAGACAAAGGCCTTCCATATTCAGCAGATGCAGCAATGGCAAAACTCTTCGCAGCTGAGACAGCAATGGAAGTGACTACAAAGGCAGTCCAGTTCCACGGCGGCTATGGCTACACACGTGAATATCCGGTCGAACGCATGATGCGCGACGCCAAGATTACCGAGATCTACGAAGGTACATCAGAGGTTCAGAGAATGGTTATCGCTGGTCATTTATTTAAATAGGAGGGAAGATTATGAATATTATAGTTTGTATTAAGCAAGTACCTGATACTACCGAAATCAAAATCGATCCGGTAAAGAACACTCTTATCCGTGAAGGCGTTCCGAGCATCATGAACCCTGACGACAAGGGCGGTCTCGAACTCGCACTCCAGATGAAAGACAAATACGGCGCTAACGTTACAGTTATCACAATGGGACCTCCACAAGCCGACCTCATCCTGAGGGAAGCTTTCGCTATGGGCGTTGACAGAGCTATCTTATTGAGCGACAGAAAGTTCGCAGGTGCTGATACTCTTGCAACATCATACGCATTGGCAGGCGCCATCAAGACTATGGACTATGACCTCATCATCGCAGGCCGTCAGGCTATCGACGGTGACACAGCACAGGTAGGTCCTGAGATGGCTGAACACCTTGGATTACCACAGGTATCATACGTCATCGACGCTGAACGCGAAAAGAACGGCAACTTCATCGTGAAGAAAGAAAACGAAGACAGCGTGCAGACTCTCGAAGTCGAAGGCAAGTGCGTCCTCACAGTGTTGGCATCAGCATTCGAGGCACGTTACATGACAGTCGCCGGCATCGTTGACGCTTACAACAAGGAAGTTGAAGTTTGGGGCGCCGACAAACTCGATGTCGACGAGAACAAACTCGGTCTGAAAGGCTCACCTACAAAGGTGTGGCAGTCATTCCCGAAGCAGCTTAAGGCACCGGGTGAGGTGTTTGAAGTGAGCGAGGAAGAAGCAGTCGAAATTATTGTTAAGAAACTTAAAGAGAAACATTTAATCTAAAAGTAGCCATGGATATCAAAGATTACAAAAACGTTTATGTGTTCGCAGAACAGCGCGGAGGTATGATTCAATCCGTAGCATACGAACTTTTAGGTAAAGCTCGCGACTTGGCCGACGCTCTCGGCGAGAAAGTCGTGGCAATGTTATTGGGTCACAATGTAAAAGACCAGGCACAGAGCCTCATCGAGATGGGTGCTGACGAAGTGCTCGTCGCTGACTGCCCTGAACTCAAGGATTATTTGACAGAACAGTACTCACAGGTTGTGTATCAGATGATTACAGCCGGTTGCCCAAGCATCGTCCTTTACGGTGCAACAACCATCGGCCGTGACCTCGCACCACGTATCGCTTCACGTTTGAAGACCGGTCTGACAGCAGACTGCACCAAACTTGAAATCGGTATCGTCGAGGAGACAGGTGAGAATCAGTTCCGTTCAACACGTCCTGCATTCGGCGGCAACCTGATGGCAACCATTCTTTGCCCTAACACACGTCCACAGATGTCGACAGTGCGTCCAGGCGTGATGCAGAAACGCGTCCGCGAGGCTGGCAGAAAAGGCACCATCACTATGTTTGCTCCTAAATTCGATACAAGCAAGTTCAAAGTAAAAGTCATTGAGACCAAGATGAACTGCAAGTGCGCTGACGACATCGCTGATGCCAAGATTTTGGTGTCAGGTGGCCGTGGCGTTCACGACAAGGAAGGTTTCAACAAGCTTCAGGCTTTGGCAGACGTCCTCGGCGGCATGGTGGCATCATCACGTGCCATGGTCGACGCCGGCGTTATGGATCACTGCTTCCAGGTCGGTCAGACAGGTAAGACAGCGCGTCCTAACCTTTACATGGCATGCGGTATCTCCGGCGCTATCCAGCACCTTGCAGGTATGGAAGAGTCAGACTTCATCATCGCTATCAACAAGGACAAATACGCACCTATCTTCTCAGCCGCTGACCTCGGCATTGTAGGCGACCTCCACAAGATCGTCCCGATGCTGACAGAGAGACTGAAGAAAGAAGTGGAGAAATAATCAACAGCCTCACGGCTAAATGTGAAAAAATTCCAGCGAAACAACGTTTGCTGGAATTTTTTTATTATCTTTGCAATGTGAACTTAAGAAACAAAAACTTATTTATGTTACAAACTTAAAATATTTTTAAAATGGATATAAAACAAATACCAAATGATGATTCCTTAGAGAGTATCAAATCACGTGAAAAAATAATTCGAAAGTTTTATTGTGAATGGAAAGAAAACAACCCATCACAAAGAAAGTACAATATTTCATTGAAAGATTATATTAACATCCGTATGGTTTCGATAATTGAAACCAGTGAACATGCAGCTAAAAATTATCTTTCAACTCTTGCCGTCTTGCAACTAGATTCTATTCTTACTGGGGCAAAGAAAATTTCTATTCAAAAGACCAAATCTAACAGTAAAAACCAGAAGTCTTTTGAAAGAATCATGATTATGGAATATCAGTTGGCATTTATTGGAAGAGTCAAAATGACTGTTGGCATACGTAGAAGGACAAAAGAAAAGGTTCAGTATTGCATCACTGCTATTCGTAATGTAT
>R20__coassemble_280_pt1 | contig 40030 bp, 35 predicted proteins | sample R20__metabat2_high_PE_049 | metagenome-assembled genome bin R20 | reverse complement strand
TTTGACAACAAAGCACGTTATGAATGTATTATTGACAATGTATCAGATAATGAAAGCGCATCGGTAAAATATTCCAGTATGTATCAAGAAAACCAAAATTCCACAGAAAAGTATGTAAAACCTATATTGATTATAATAGCCGTAATCGTTGTATTGATAATGGTCAGACTGCGCACTAAGCGAGATAAGCCTTCAAATAAAGAGGAATTGGCAAACAAGTTGTTTTTGGAACGATGGCATTCACTTCAAGAGACAGAAATCTTCAATTCAATCATTGAACGTTGTAAATACAACAAACATTTGATAGGCGAAACTATCATGTATTTCCAAAATCCGCTCACCGCTTCTGAAATAAGCATTTTTAAAGCAACCATCGATTCTTTATTCAACGATTTCACCCATAAATTTTCAACACAACATCCCAACTTGAGTGATGTCGAACTTGATTATTGTTACATTTCCATCCTTCCATTGACTGAGATTCAAAAAGCCGGATTGCTTTCCCTTTCCTATCAAGGCATAGTGAGTCGCCGAAAAAGAGTGACAAATAAATTAAAAAAATCGCTTTTCAGTCAAAAATTAACTGATTTTATGAAAAAATCCCTCAAAAACGGACTGGTTCAATAAAAAACATATTTTTGAATAGTTGTTTACATGTAATTTTGTCATTAACAAATTGATGGTGATTATGCCCTTCCATCTTTGTTGCGAAACAATTAAGGGTTAATGATTAAATCTAAAAAACAATGAGTAACAATTTCAATTATTGGCAGACGCAATACTCCAACATTGCACCAAACAACAACAATCCCTACGATCAAGCAGGGTTAAAACACAATTTATTAATGGCGACTATTGAACAACGAGGTTCTCATGATATGAGCACATCGCAAGTATTTGAGATAGTTGATGGCGTCATAGAGGAAAATTACGGTTCTGATATTCAGAATTTTTCTTCTCAAACATTTGCATCACCGATTCTATCTTTTCAGACCAGGTTGGAGATGGAAAATTATGTTAATTCCTTAAATATTAATTATGAATCAAAACAAAATCTTCTTACATTGGCGGATATTTTGTTGAGTTATGATGTTGATAATTTACTAACTGTGATAACTCAAATAGTTGATTTTGAAAACATATTAATCAACGAATTTGACCGGGAAAGAAACATCTACGAACCAGTCTTGATAGCTTCGTCTATTGGGCGTTATTCCTTGTGTTATTGGCATGAACGATTATTATCAAATAAAATACAAGATAATAGAGCTCCGTTCTGGAAAAAGTTTTTTGTAGCACTTGCTGATGTCATTGGAGGTGCCGGCGGTGCTGTTGCAGGCAGTGCCACAGTAGTAGGTGGTATTGCGGGCGGTGTTACAGGGGCTATTTCATCAAGTGTAGCTTTTGCTAAATTATGGGATATTTTTGCTGAATAAAAAAGAACAGGATTATGAAAAAGTATAAATCGTTTCTGTTAGCGGTGCTGCTGATTTCCTCGGCAAACATCTTCTTTGGTCAAGAATCGTCTTCACAATCAAGATGGCGTTTGGGAACTGCGATTTTAGGAGGGTACACTTACAACTCCGATGATTTTGCAAAAGATTTCAACGATTACGGCTCCTGCTTATGGAGTGTTGATGTCCTTTACAATCGGATCCAGGCTTCATTATATGCCTCAAAAGGATGGGGCTCAGATAACGACATGTTTGATTACGGATTGCGAGCTGGTTACAATGTCATCGACGGGAATGTTTGGGGAATCACTCCGTTCTTGGGATTTGGTATCATGTATTTCGGTCATGACTCCAGCTTAGAAAATCTTCCTGCACCTTCTGCCGGTACAAATCTCGATTTCAAGTTCTATAAAAATAAGAAGTCAAAGCATAACGACATCTGGATGATACGATTGCAATACAACTGCTCGTTACCTTGTAAAGATGAAACTGTAGGCTATGTTCATAGCATTATGTTAGGTGTCGCTGTGAGTGGATTACTATTTTAAAAACGAAAGCGGCCGAGGCGTTGCCTCGGCCGCTTTTATTTAGTTGAGCATCACTGGCATCAGCAGCATCAGGATGTCCTCGTCGGCGTTCTGGTTGTCGACCGGGGTGATGATACCGGCGCGGTTTGGTGCCGACATCTCAAGCTGAATCTCAGTCTGACTGAGATTTGCGAGCATCTCCTGGAAGAACTTCGAGCTGAAGCCGATTTCCATATCCTCTCCTGTATAGTTACAAGTGAGGCGTTCCTTAGCTTCGTTCGAGTAGTCGAGGTCTTCGGCTGTCAAAACCAACTCCTGACCGCTGATCTTGAAACGAATCTGGTGTGTTGCCTTGCTTGAGAAGATAGCCACACGCTTGATGGCGGCGTTAAGCAGCTGACGGTCAACGATAAGCTTGTTAGGATTTGTTGTCGGGATGACTGCCTCGTAGTTAGGATAACGACCTTCGATGAGGCGGCAAATAAGCTTATACTCGCCGAATGTGAACGATGCGTTGGTGTTGTTGAACTCAACATGCACCGGTTCGTCAGCACGGCCAGCGAGGATGTTCTTCAACTGGTTGATAGGCTTCTTAGGCACGATGAACGATGCTGCCGCATCCGACTTCACGTCCATTCTTCTGTAGCGCACGAGCTTGTGGGCGTCGGTTGCCACGAAGGTGAGGCATGTGTCGCTCATTGCCATAAACACGCCTGTCATGATTGGACGGATTTCGTCGCTGCCTGTCGCGAAGATTGTCTTCTCGAAGCCGCAAGCGAGCACGTCGGCTGGAATATCCCACACTGAAGGCTCAGCGATTACCGGCACTTGCGGAAACTCATCGCTCTTATGGCCGACCATTTTATAACGGCCCTCGCCTGTCGTGATTTCGATAGCGAGAGTTGCTTCGTCGATATTAAATGACACCGGGATGTCAGGGAAATTCTTCATCACGTCGATAAGCAGACGTGCCGGAATGGTTACCTGACCCTTGCCTTCAACCATATCAGGTTTAATGGAGACAGTCATCGTCGTCTCAAGGTCAGATGCCGTGATTTTCAACTCGTCCTCGTTGATATTGAACAGGAAATCATCCAAAATCGGCAATGTGTTGCTTGAATTGATGACACCACTGAGTGCCTGGATTGCTTTTAAAAGCTTTAAACTCGAAAGAATAAACTTCATAACTCACTATATTTTTTCAAACTGCTAAATTACAACTTTTTCTTGAATTGCAGCCTATTTTTTAAAAATTTTTTATTTATTGATAAAAACCGCCGCCGTCCACTCGTTTTTCTTGATATGATTAAGGTATGACAAGCCCAGACGCTCCGCCTCGTTTCTAATCATTTGTAAATCAGCCTCGTAGAAACCGCTGAAAAATATCTTGCCACCTTTTTTCAGACATTTGACATATTCGTGCATATCGCGCAGAAGGATGTTACGGTTGATGTTTGCAATAATTATATCAAATTGTCTGTTGTTCAATGAGTTAGCATCGCCGAGTTCAACAACAATCTCATTCTCGTCGTTGAGTTTTACGTTGTCGAGAGCGTTGCGGTAAGCCCACTCGTCGTTGTCGATGGCCACAGTCTTAGCCGAACCCAGTTTCTTCGCCAGGATAGCCAAGACACCGGTACCGGAGCCCATGTCGAGCACGTCTTTGTCTTTGAAATCCTCAGTAAGCATGAGCTTTATGATTTGCGCCGTTGTCTCATGATGCGCGGTGCCAAACGACATCTTCGGCTCGATGCAGAGGTCGTATTTGTAGCTGCTGTCGGCTGCATGGAAAGGCGCGCGGATACGACAGGTGTTGTCAATCACCACCGGCTCATAAGATGATTCCCATGTAGCATTCCAATCTTGGTCGGGAATTATTTCCTTTTTAATTATTTGAACGTCGAATAGTTGCTCGAGAGTTAATAGAGCATCGAGAGCCTCCTTATTAAAAGCGTTTTCAGCACAATAGGCTGTGAAGCCTTCGTCAACGTCCATGAAGCTGTCGAAGCCGATATTGCCGAGCAGTTCGGCGAGCATATCTTTCAACGCCTCGTTCCGAGGATTTGAGAAAGTGTAAGCGATGTAATTCATTTTCAATTACTTAGAAGCTTGTTCGCATATACTCACAAAATCTTCAGCCTTGAGTGACGCTCCGCCTATGAGACCGCCGTCGACATCAGGCTGTGCAAAAAGTTCGGAGGCGTTTTTAGCGTTACAGCTGCCGCCGTAGAGGATATGAATCTGGCTTGCAATGTCGTCGCCGTATTTCTCTTTCACGAGGCCACGGATGAAAGCGTGCACTTCCTGAGCCTGCGCCGGAGTTGCGGTCTTGCCTGTTCCGATAGCCCATACAGGTTCGTAAGCAATGATAACATTCTCAATATCAGCTATGTCGAGATGGAACAGCCCCTCCTCCACTTGCTTGCGGATGACATCGAAATGTTTGTTGGCTTCGCGCTCCTCAAGGACCTCGCCCACGCAGAAAATCGGGACGATTTCATATTTCAGAGCCAAGTTCACCTTCGCGGCAAGCGTTGCATTGTCCTCACCGAAGTATTTTCTGCGCTCGCTGTGACCGATGATGCAGCAGTTCACTCCTATCGAGTCGAGCATCTTGGCCGACACCTCGCCAGTGTAAGCTCCTGATTCCCAGGCTGCACAGTTTTGTGCACCCACTTCAAACAGCTCATGTTCCGAAGCCTCGTCGGTAGCGAGTTCGAGGTATGGGAACGGAGGGCAAATTATCACTTCGCATGACGGTTGTTTCTCGTCAAGGAGAGTTTCAAGGTCTTCAATAAGGGTTTGGGCTTCCTCGAAGTCGAGGTTCATTTTCCAGTTGCCGGCAACGATTTTATTTCTTTTCATGATATTATGATTTTAATTATTATCTTTAATCATGCAAAGATAATATTTTTTTCTTTTGATTCTGATTTACTTGTTACTTTTTTCTTGATAAAAAAGTAACCAAAAAATCAAGCGCCAGCCGATGCTCGGACCGCCGTCTGGCGCAGGCCACCGCACCTGAGACAATCTGGCGCAATGCGAGCAAAATCAATCACCTTCGGTGATTATTTCACCTTACTTTTATTCGATTGAAACTTCGTAAAGTCGGCTGTTGCGAGTGTTATCGTTTTTGTATAAGAAATAGACTTTGCCATTGTAGATTCTGATGTTTTCAACGAAAGCGAAACCGCTGATAGTGTATACGTTTTCTGCAGTGCCGGTCTCAAGGTTGACGCGTTTGATGGTTGTAACGCCGGCGTCTTCAAAGATGGTGTAAAATTTGCCGGTAGCCCAGTCGAGAAGCACTTTCTTGCCCCATTTCTTGATGGGTTTCATCTTGCCATTCCAGTGCCTGTATTTATGGAAAGTGAGCGGATATTCATTCACAACTTCACCTAAGTTGTTGAATACAAACGTCTTATCTTCATCAAAAGAGAAAAGATAGAGCTTGTTATCATATGCGAAAATCGGGTCGTAAGTGGCTTTGAAAAACAGGTCTCCGGCCTTGTAAAGATTACCCCAACGCATGATATTGCATATCAAATCGCGACCTTCCTCATTGACACAATGATGAAGCACGTGAGGCTGCTGATCACCACCGATATTAAAAAAATAATAGTAGATTTCCTGGTCGAAGAAGAAATATCTGCCTCCAATGAGGACGCTGTCGGTGGCACAAGCTATATTTTGGAAAACAGCCAGAAACTCGTTCAGCGAGCTGTGATACATCAGTTCCATGTCGAAAAACTTGTCTTTGTAGGTCTTATGCCCCACTTGCCAAACGTCTTTTTCGGAAACGATATGCATCTCGCCGTAGACATCCTTGAAAATATTGTAATAATCAGGACTTATTTTCAGTTCCGTCAGGGTGTCGCAGGCAAAATTAAGATGCAGAAGCGCATTGTTGCGGCGGCGTTGAGCCAAAAGATAAATGCCTTTCTCGTTGATTTCAAAATCCTTAACAGAGACGACCTTGTTGTCATACGCCACATGCGGCACATTGCCTTGAATCTCAACTTCGGGCAATGTCACGGCCGACTGGCTCAATTTCAAGACAATCCTTTTGTTATAATTCTCATTATCAATGACATACGTCATATTATCGTAAGACATGTGACTTGCATAAATGGTGTCGCCGGGCTTCGAATTAATCAGCGAGAATAGTCCGTCTTTGTTAGTCACAGCAAGAATTGTGGAGTCGATGGCATAGATGCCGACATCCTTAATCGGCTTGTTGCGGCTATCGAGGCATATTCCGTTGATGACTTTATTCTGAGCAAAAGCTTGAAGAGACAATAGAAGTAATGGGACAAAGATGAGTAATAATTTTTTCATAGAATGAAGTTTTATTGTGCAAAATTATAACTATAAACTATTCTTGTCAATTCCTAAAACACTAAAAATTTGGGGAAAAATCCTAACGTTTTAATGATATGCAAAAATCAGTCTGGATATGCTTCGCATACCGCAAGGTCTGTTTTTTTGCATATCATTAAAACTAATTGATTGTAACTTCGTATAATCTTTTGTTTCGCGAAACGTCATTGGCGTAAAGAAAATATGCTTTGCCATCATATATTTTGAGTTTGTCGTCGATAAATGGGAACCCTCCGAAAACAGCAGTGGTTTCAGCTGTTCCTGTAGCGATGTCGATTTTCTTTAGAGTAGTAATGCCATCGCTTAAAAAAACAGCGTAGAATGCATTGTTTGGGGCGTCCATAAGCACTTTTTTGTTCCAGCCGTCGACCAAACGAATTTTATTGCCCCAACTTTTGCGTTTGTGGAATGTAAGAGGAAACGAGTTGAGTTTCTGGGCGCAGTTGTCGTAAAGATTGATGATGTTGTCTTCGAAATTGAACACGAAAATCTCGTTGTTCATATTGAAAACAGGATCGTAAATGGGCTTCAGGAACAGCGATTGCGCCTCTCCTTTCAGTCCCATAGGACCGAACATGCGGATGTTGAACATGAGGTCGCACCCCTCTTCCCAACGAATATGCTCGAGAAGCGTGGTGTCGACTTTTCCGTCGCAACCTCCGATATCGAAATAATAGAGTTCCTGGTTTCCGTTGGCATATAAATGTGTGATTATCACCTTATCGGTGGCGGCTGAAACGTGTTTGTGAATGTAGTCGAACTGGTCTTTCCGGATGCCCATCATCAATGCAATGCCAGCGATTTCGTCGCCTCGTTTCATAGTGCCGACCCAGTAAACAGAGTCTTGGCTGACCACATGAATCTGATTGTAAACATCTTTATAAAGCTTATCGAATTTTCTAGGCAGATTTATTTCAGCTATGGTGTCAAAATCAAACGAGAGATGCAGCAGAGAGTAGTTCCTGATGCGATGTGCGAGGATGTAAATTCCCATGTCGTTGATTTCGAAATCGGCAATGCTGACAACCTTATTATTATAGGCGATGTGCGGAATGTTTTGGGCAACGACGGTGGCTTCGGGAAGGGAGCGACTGAAGGCGATATTTTCCTGAGATGACGCAGAAATTGGTGATAGGACAAATAGGGCTAATAGGACGAATGGGATTAATAGGATTCGGTACGCTGCGCGTAGAAATCTTTCAAAATCATTATAAAAATCTTTCAAAATATTCTTTTTCATATTAATAGACCTTTGTTCTTTGTATGAAACTGTATTGTTTTTCAGCGTTGAAATAGGTGCAATATGAAATATTATCGTTGATTTTCAATACGTTGGGATATATAAAACCAGATGCTTTTTTAAGATTGCCAAATGAAGCATTATCGAGATCGAGTAATGAAAAATAACTTATACCATCCTTGACAAAAAGTCCATAAATGCTTTTAGAAACCTTGTCTTCAAGAACATTGTTGGTAAAATATTTTGCATTATCCCCAAGTGTGATTGTCTTTTCGCTTAAAAGATTGAAGTTTTTGTCAAAAGACAAAAGTTTCATTTCATCCAAATAAACGAAATACAAGACATTGTCTTTATCGAAAACGCTGATGTTCAATGGCTTGGCATCGAGTTTGATATATTGGTTGATATATACGAAACAGCGAGTTCGCCAGCCGCAGGGAGCTTCAACAGCGAACGAGCATTCAGGTTCAGGCAGAATGCTCATTAGGTTGCCATCCCAAAAGCCGAGATTGATCAAATCCTCGTTTTCATCAGAAAATGCATGGTAAAGCGAGATTATTTCAGCGAACAAAGCAGCCGCAGCTTTATAGCCTTCTTCATCAATAAAACGATGAATTTGATGACGCTCAACAACTGAATCGTCAGGATTTATATAGAAATACCCGATGCTTTTGTTATGATCACGACGAGCATAATAATTATTGACAATCAATGGCTTGTCTTTAAAAACAAAGCAGTCATTGAACTTTCTCACGCCTACTCGCAGTTTCTCTTCGAAGTCTTTTCTTGAAAAATTAGCCACTTTTCCGATGGAATAGTCGTCGTCGAACCGAATCTGCTGGCAATAATGCTCGCCTACAAGAATATAATTGTTGAAAAAATCCACAAAAATCTCATTATAGAGGCTGTCGAACTTAATGTTGGAAACACTATTCCCTTCATTATTAATAACTTTCAGTTCTGATTTTGATTTCTTATTTTCAAGGATTAGAGTTTTATCATCTATGAAAGAAATATCCACGATAGAAACGCCAGATTTGCTACGATAGAAGTATTTGTAAGCAGATATTTCTGTCGGCGGCAAGTCATAACTGATTGGTCGCATTTTGAAATTTATCGAAGCTTCCCCATTATGAAAATCATTGGAATTCAATGATATAATTGTATCAGCATATCCGACACAGGTAAAACGCAACGTTACATCTGCTGAGAAAACCTTGAGTTGGAAATCGCCATTTTTGTTGGAGGAAGTGCCGATGAAAGTGGTGGTTTCGGTGATGTTTACATCTTTGGCTGCGACGTTGCCGGAAATGACATAGTTTTGAGCAGTAGCAGCAATTGGAGATAGGACAAATAGGGCTAATGTGACAAATAGGATGACTTTCATAATTACCTTCTCCATATTAATAAAGTTTTGTTTTTTCGATAAATGAGACTTCAGTGTTGCCGGAATCTCTACGCTTTTTCAGAGAATATAGATTTCCTTTATAGATGATCATCTTTTGGCTTAGATAGTTATTAGCGTTGATTTTGGGGGTGGTTTTGCCGGTTTTGATGTCAATTACGTTCAGAGTTGTGCCGAAGATGGTGTAGAAAGTGCCCCAGGCGCGATCTTGATAAATAGTGTGACGCCAGAAAGTCTCTTTTTCAGGATATGAGATTTCGCAAGTGCGAATGAGCTGCATGTTTTCATTGTAAGTTTCGATTTTATTGTTGAGATGATCGAAATAGATCAAAGTGTCGCCGATGTGACCAAGGAATGCGTTTTTCGTGTGAAACCACGCCATCGAAACGAAGTTTTCCCATTCGTTTGGTTCGGGGCCGAGTTCGAAAACCTGATTTCCAACTGTGGTAGTCAGCCTGTGCCTACGGTGGAAATCACGTTCACGCTGGATTTCACGAAGTTTGTAAGAATCGTCGCTCGAAAACAGCTTCTCGCGAGTGCCTTTTGCAGGATTAACCCTATAATATTCAATGGAATAGCCTTGCGATTTGACGTTTCTGAAATAGACATAGCTATCGGTCATGAAGACACATTTTCGCATTACATCGAGATAATGGCTTTTTTCGACAGGGAAGCCATAAAAAGCCTTGTCGAAGTATTCAACTATTTGATAAACACTGTCTTGACCTAAGATTTGACATTGATTGGCGGGATCGAGAAAAATGTTGGTCGGCTTGATCCTATCAGGAAGCGGCATGGTGTCGAGAGGTTCGAACACCATATTGGTGACGAGGACTCGGAAATCTTTTAACGATTTGTTTTCTCGTTGAAGGATATAGAATTTGTCGTTGACAATTCCAAAATCGACCATCACATAGTCGAAATCGCGATATTTTGTGATTCTTTCGGCGGTGACATACGCCGCATCAAGTATATTTATATTCCCGGTGACGACAGAATCATCCTGCTGCGCGGACATGGTTAAGCCGCACAGCAGGGAAAAAATGAGAGTTATAATTGAATTTTTCATTGTTCAATTACTTGTGTCGCCCGATGTTGCTCTCTGATGTAAAATATCGCATCGAATGACTTTGCCCATTTGCCGATTTTGTTATGATAACCAAGAAGGATGCTGTGGAACGGAACATCTTCAAACTCGGGATGACTACCGAAATCAAGATAGCCGTAGTTGATGCCGCGCTGCAGCAAGGCGAATTCAACCGAAGTGGAATCGGGCTGTATTGGATCGCTTTCATCTTGATTAAACCATCCGACATCGCCGCCACCTGATGTAAAGGCGACGGAATAAACCTGATTTGGAAACATGTTCGCAAGATGCTCGCCAAGCAATGTGTATTTTTCATACAACTCAGGGTCAGGCTCCTTGCCGTATTTTATCTGCGAAATAGCCTTCGCCCCATGGAAATTAGCCGCCCAGATGATAATTTTCTTTTCTGGATGACGATTTATATACCATGCCACATTTTCTGCCATTTGCTTGTCGCGAATCATAATGCCACAATCGATACATGAATCGCATGTGAGAGAAAAACCGCATTTTGCCAGATTTGAGAACGACAACATATTGTCAATCAATAGCGAAACGGCATCTTTGTTGAATGAGACATTTTCATTGTTCAGCTTATTTTTCATTGCCAGCAACGAACTGTCATAATATTGATAATCAAGATCTTGAATGACAGGATCGTTGTATTGATGCATTTCCCTATCAATATCAAGCAATTTGTTCCAGTTATAATCAAAAAGATTCTGTTTCATTGTCGAATCTGAATAAAACAGATTGCTCAGATATGCTATCTCGAAATTATTGCAGTATGATGGATTGACATCCATGCCGTAAAAATCGATTTGGTGTTTGTCCATTGCATCAACCAGTTCTGATGCTTCTTTGGTCTGACTCCACAGCCCATACCAACAGTTTTGGATGTTTAACCCGGATTTATTGATGATCAGCACAGGCAGTTCTTTGTTAAGAATCGCGCCGTCAAAGGGATTCATTCCTTCAAGAATCAAGGTATAATCGCCAATAGAATCCAAATATCTGACAATTTCCGATTTTATTTCAAAAGTACGGCCGTCGCCATGACCGCATTCACCGAGGATGACGATTCGTTTGTCTTTGACAAAATCGGCCAGTGTTTCGAAGCTTTCTGAATACTCATTGTAGGTGGTGAATTTGTCGGAAAGTTGAGACTCGATGGAGGTTTTGTTGCAACAAGATGATAGTGCAAATAGGATTAATAAAAGTGATAATTTTGTTTTCATGAAATAATGTTTTTTTTCACTTCAAAATTATAGCAAAAAATCGCAGGAAAAAAAGAGGAAATTTGGAGTACAGATTTTTGTCGCCAGTAATTTGGGCAACAATTTGAATAGCAACAAGTTACAAGATGAGATATACAGATTTTTTATTTGATCTGTAACGAAATCAAGTCAAAATCAACTTTCTTTTTGAGGTTGGAGCGATATTTCATCACCGTGTTTTCGCTCAAGTTCAAAATTATGGCTTCTTCTTTGATTCGGAAGTTGAGTAGATTTAAAATAACAATGTTACGCTCAGTTTCGGAGATATTCGTATAAGTTTCCGGAATGTTTTTAAAAATGTCCGGATAAACTGATTTGAATTCGTCTATTATTAGTCGCAAAGATTCGTTTTTCTTCTCATTGAATATCAATTTTGCACGTTTCTGCAATGATTCAAATTGAAGGCGTTTGTTGTCGTCCAATGATTGCTGCAACTTTTGTATCTTTTGACTCCTAATTTTTATCAGAATTAACACTATCAACAAAATTATTGCGACAACTATTGAAACTGATATTACCGCCCTCTTCCGGTTTTGATTTTGCAGTCTTTCCTGATGACGATTCAGATAATCCTGAAACATTGCATTGAGTGTCGATACACGAGCCATGCTGACACGTTCATTTGATGGTTTTTCGATGAGATATTCAGCAAATTCGGCCATTTTGAGGGTGTCGTCTTGGCTTTCATAAATATCATAAATAAACTCTGCCACATAAGATTTCACAGCATCATTGATGCCATAGTCGAAAGCTTTTTGAAGATAAACCAGCGCAGAATCGACATGTCCAGCTTCCTGATAAACCAACCCAATATTGACATATCTCCAATCGCGGCTCGACTCCGAACATTGCGACGCCAATTGTTTCAATTCAACGATTCCGTGTTCAAAGTCAGCGCCAGAGGTGCAATCAAGCATCGCCTTATAAAACTGCAGCATTTTGTAATTTGAATTGTTAATATCAGGACTTAGGTGCAAGGCTTCATCATAATAATATCGGGCAGTGTCATATTTTTGCAGTTTGTCGTATTGGAAGCCCAATTTCTGCAATAAAATGGAACGCTCAAAAGGCACGCACTCGCCCAAGTTATTGTATTTTAATGCATTTTCATAGCAAACAATAGCTGGTTCCTGCATATACTGGTCCGAAAACAAATCACCGATGCGGCAATGAATCAGCATCATGAAACGTGTATGCGGTGGTGTTGAGATATGCTCATCCATGATATCCAAAACGTGCAGATACTCATACAAAGCCTCAACAACACTATCTTCTGCTTTAAACCCCACACCGTTCATGTAATGGGCGCGAGCCGAAAGCCAAGAATCGGTAGTGTCGAAATAATTGACCGCCTTTAACAGATGCTCTCTGTTTTGTGGGATTCCGTTCTTATAGCGTATTTCCGAAACGAGTAAATTGAAATAATGTTTATTAAATGCATCGGTGCTGTCAATGTTGTAGTTCGCCCAAAATCTCGACAATTCCTTGGTGGCGCTGTCAGGTTGCAGCCATATGAGGCTGTCGATGTGAAGGAGCTCAGGAGATATTTTGTATTGTTTTTCAGCGTCTAACGGTTTTCTATGACTTGTGCAACGGGCAAAAATCATCACTGAAATCAGAATTAACAATATGAGGTGGAGCTTTTTCACATGGCAAAGATAATTATTTTTTAATATAACGTTTTAAGAATTTGCAAAAAATCAGGCCTTGCGGTGATTTCGAAGAAATTATCCAGACTGAGTTTTGCATATTCTTAAAACTGCTATTTCAACTTCATTTTATATAAGCTTCGGCAGTCGCGGCCATTAACTTGTCGGACGTCAATGAATTTATAATAAACCGTGCCGTTGTGAACTTGTATGTTTTCCGGGTAATAATGATGGGTTAATTTTATCTCTTTCTTTATCGTACCCGTTTGTAAATCAACCTCTTTCAAGGTAACAAGGCCGTCTTTCGTAAATTGGGCGTAACACTTGCCGAGTGCTTTGTCGATGATGATTTTTTTATCCCAAGTGTTCCCAATACGGCTGTTTTTACGATAAGTCGTACGGTGAAAAGTCAGGTCGCAAGCTGAGACCCAAGTTCCGTTTTCAGTGAATTTGTAAAGCCTGTCGTTCTCAAAATTAAAGACATAAATAGTGTCGTTGAAATACGTAATCGGGCAATAAATCGGATTTAAAACATATCTTGCGCGTTGGCTGTTATTAAAATCAACATAATCATTCATTCTGGTAAGTTCATCAACTCCATTGTCGGCATAAGGTTCTCCGGAAGCGCTATTCGACTGAACACCAAGCATTTCCATAACTTTCGGAAACATCGGATTCTCCATCTCCATCCTGTCAATCAGTCCGTCTTTCATCATATCTCTATAAAAGTACCTTCCCCACTCTCTTGTCGGACCGTAACAGTCGATTAAAGTCTTGGTTTCCTTGGTTCTGCGGTTGACGCTAACATATAAAATCTCTTGCCACATCGAAGCGTATTGTTGCAAAATCAGTAGGCTGTCGGTAATGACCTGCACCGGCATCAGTTTCCGCTTAAAAGTTTGAATATCAATAGGATACAACATATTCAGCTTTTCACCGTCGTAATAAGTCTGATAAACCGAATCCGAGCCAAGAAGATGGATGTTTCCGAAAGCGTCTTCGTAGAGATAATCGAACTTTTTTGCAACTTTAGCCTTCGCGAGCGTATCCTGCTCATGACTCAAAAATATCAGCGAATGCTCGGAATTGTTGTCGAGAATGAGATACATTCCGGCATCATTCACTTTGTAATCAGAGACCCAGACCTGTTTGTTGCTATAAGCCAGATGCGGCATGTTTTCAACGATTCCGACCTCTGGAATGACGTTGGTTTTCTTCTGCATGTGAACGGCCATATAGCATTCGTTCTCGTTTTTGTCGAAAAACACATCGTCAGAAACGGTGATATATTTCTGTTCATAGCTGATATGAGAAAACGTGATCACCTCGCCGTAACGAGCCGAAATATTGGTTTTTCCGAAATTATTAGTGATTCCTATAAGCTTTTGCTGTGAGTTATAAACCGCAACATCTTTTAAAGTTTTACCTGTAGTATCAGCAACGATTACATTGATATTCAAAAAGTTATCGTTTTGAGCAGAAGCACCAAAAGACAATAAGACTAACAGGATCAATGAGACGAATATTGAGCATAGGAGCGATTGTTTTTTCATAGAATGAAGTTTTATGCAAAATTACAATTAAAAATCTTGCTTGTCAATTCCTAAAACCCTAAAAGGTTGGGGAAAATCCCTATTATTTCGCCGCTTGAAATATCTCCCAATAGCTATAATACTTGCTCTTGGCGTCGTAGTTCAGCACAAAACCGTCTTTGTCGACAAGAATTGGGATCGGAAATCCGTTGAACTTTTTGTAGTCTTTCAGGATTTTCTTCATGGTTTTGTTAGCATTCATTTTAGCAAATAGAGCTGACAAATTTGAGCTGATAATCAGCCTATTATCTGCTTTCAAATCGGCGACAGCCTCTTCTTTTCCATAATAAATGATGACAATGCCGACATTGTTTTTTTCAAGACCTTCAAGATAAGGCTTGATGTTTCTTTCGAGCATATTTTTGCTCGCTCTACAGCTTTCACTCCAGATGAAAATCAACGTTTTGTCGTGATTTTCAATAACTTCATGAATCTTAGCCTTCTCTTCTTTTAAAATTCCATTCTGTCCGGAGCACGAAAAACACATAATAGTGATTAAAAGTGATAATAAAATATTATTCATCAGATTAAGTATTTGATTTGCAAATATAATAAAAACATTTATTCCTCCAAATCTTTTAAAATTTTTTCCAACATGAGTTCAACATCTGGTGATATCATAACGTTGCTGATGTAGTAGGCGATCCATAATATAAAAGAAAAAAATGAACAAACCATTATACTAACGTATGCCAGTCTTGGTATTGTTTGCAAATTTCCAATAAACATAACTATTCCCAACAACATTGTTAACGATATGCTGAAAAACCACATAAACCTATTTATCCTTTTGAATGTTTTCAGAGCTTTACGTACGCTTTGCGTGTATTCAGTCACCGATGCAGAAGCATAATTGCCTTTGTTAACCACTCGATATACATAGATGTTTAAAATGATGATTACCAAGCACCACAATGCGAAATAAAGCCCGACATAACGAGCCATAATAGGTGACATCACACTGAGTACGATGATTCTGCGTATCAGTTTACGTTGCAACTCGGATATATGTTTCTTTGTGGCTTCGCTAATATGCTTATCGCTGACGATGCTTTCCTTTTCCAGCTTCTCGTTTAAGGTGGCAAGCTGCGCCCGCATTTCTTCCAATTCGTTGTTTTCCATAGCTTTGCGTTTTAATCGTTCGACATTTTCTTAAGTTGTTCCTTGATTCTGACCAATTTTACGGAGACGTTTTTGGTGGAGATGCCGATGATTTCACCGATTTCCTCGTAGCTCATGTTCTCCAGCCAAAGCAGGATGATTGCCCTATCGAGCATTCCAAGTTTGTTGATGCGGCGGTAAAGCATCTGCACTTGTCGTGTGTCGTCGTCGGTGTCGGTAAACAGGTTGATGTCCATTGTCAGCGGCAAAGTATCCACGCGGCGTTTCTTTTTCCTTTCGAATGTGAGGCAGGTGTTCAGACTGACGCGCCAGATCCACGTCTTAACGTCGCATTTGCCCTGAAAGCCGTCGAATCCGCGCCACAGGTTTATAAGCGTTTCCTGAAACAGATCGTTCACCTCGTCCTGATCCTTCGAAAAAAGGTAGCACACGGTAAAAATGGCGGCTTTATTGGCCTTCACGATTCGGTTAAACTCTAATTCTTTCTCCTTCATGGTCTAAAACCTTTTGCCCATTAGACGCAATAGTGATGGAAAAACTACAAATAAATGATTAATTTTTTGCAAAGATAAGAAAAAAACAATTAGAACTTAATTTCAATTCCGATATTCCTGATTTCGCTGCTTGTCACACCTGGTTGATACTCAGGCAGAAGGCTTGTGAACACTCGGATGCCATGGAAGTAGCCCAGCTGGTTGGTATTGAAGCTGACTCCAACCTCAAGTTTCCAAGGATTGAATGTGTTTTTGATGCCTTCACCATTCCAATTGGTTAATCCCAACAAATTGGTGGCGTCTTTGCTGGTGCGAAGCTCTTCTGCAAGCAGGCGACCGCAGAATATGTCAAACGAAAAACTATCGGTATGTCGTTTGCCAAGATAATAGTTAAAAACAACAGGAATACCGATATAATAGGATTTTAATCGATTGCGCTTGAAATCTTCCTGACCGTCAACAACAACAAGAGCGTCATCTTCGTATTTCACCTGATGGCATAATGATTTACTGTTTATGTTTATTAAGACGCCAGCACTCAAGCCCCAACGGTAGCTTAGTTTGAAATCAGTGCTGATCCCGACGTTAAAAGACAGCGTGCCATCTTCCAGCAACGGACTATCAGCATCTGGCGGATTGGTGCCCAAGCGATACCCGATAGCTGCCCAAACATTGAGATTATGTTGCCAATACTTTCTACGATTTGTTGTGACAAGCTCACCATCGACCTCCTTGTTTTTAATCACTCTCGAATCTTTTTTCTGATAATGCCAGCCTGGAGTTTCATCGTATTCGTCCAATATGATTTCCCCATTTAAATTATTGGTAACAATTTGAAAATCAGATGTATTATAAGTTGTCACATAAGAATATCCATCACCTGAAATGGAATCAATAGTGCATTTGGCGTTGTCCCAAATCTCTATGTTTGACAAGCAGTCTTGATTTGGAATATGATAATTCCTGATGCGCAAATTGGCATAACGGGCTACAAATATGCTTTTCTGACGACATTTGGTCTGCTCAGGATGAGGAGCGATGATTTTGTCAGCTTCAACTGTTGCTCTGTTCATCAGAGCAATCATGTCAAACGTCATCGGACCTTCTATCTCAACCACTGTGCCTTGTGGCATCTTGGTATTTTCAAGAATCGTCAATGTACGGTCTTTGAGATTGCACAGCTGGACGTTGTAGGCTAAAGCTGCGAAATCCTCAGTGGTGACTATCGCTATACGATAGGTGCTGTCGGTGTCGGCATGTATCAGGCGGACGTCCCATCCAGGGTCGATATACAACTGGTTGATACTCTGGCTGATGTATTGCTCGATGGCGACTTCTTCCTGAGCGAAGCCTGTCAGTGCGGCTAAAACTATTGCTAATGTTAAGATGATGTGTTTCATTGTCTTACGATTTAATTGAGTTTAACTTGCCATGCTAAAGCCCCGTCTTTCATGTTAGGGTCTTGTGGCTGACCGAAAAGTGTCTTCTCGGGTTTAACGTTGACAGCCTGGTATTGAAAATTATCGGGTTCCCTCTGACATTCATAGCACACCAGGTTGAGGCTCCGGATGACTCTCCGCTGGGGTTTCTGAACGGCTGAAGGCGTTTCGTTTTCAGGAATTATAGTATTTGTTTCAATAATCATTGAATCTGAAGGTTGTACTGGGATTATTTCAGCAATAACAGGTTGTTCCTCAACTGGTTCAATAATATCGGCACTTGTTTTTTTCTTATCAGAAATAGATTTTTTAGAAATATCTAGCTTATTTTCAGCCATAAGTTCTTTTTTAACAACAAATTCTTCAACAACGGCATCTTCTTTTTCCATCTTGACAGAATCAACATTGTAATCAATAATTTCTGGTACTTCCGCAATGATTTCATTATTCAAAGAGGCTTCGTTAACATTTGGTTTAAGAAGAAGCCAAAACAGTAATATGGCGGCTGCAGCACCCATCGCCCACCATATCGGGACGAGTTTTGCACGCTTGCGAGGAATCACCATCGGTTTCTCCTCTTCTGCGAGACGGTCGATTAGGTCGCCGAGTTGTTTTTGCCGGCGGACATTCTTGCCGTGTTCTTCCAAGCTGTCGAGCAGTTGGCGTAATTCTTCATTCATTTCATTTTCTGTTGTCATGATAATTCCTCCTTATATTGTTTTATGGCTTCCCGCAACGTTTTGTAGGCGCGCGAAAGCGTTGCATACACATGGGTGCTGCTCATGCCGGTCGCTTTTTCGATTTCCTCAATGCTGAGGCCGTTCTCGTATTTCATCAAAATGGCATCGCGCTGGCGTTTGGGCAGTTTGTCAACGAGTTTTATGGCGAGTTGATAACGTTCTTCCGAGTCGTCAGGTGGCAGTTCAGTCAGCATCATGGTTTCCGCATCAACAGGCACGGTTGGATGCTGTTTTCTCAATATGTCGATGCTGCGCCGCTTGACGATGGTAGGTGCTAGTTTTTCCAGATCCTGACTATGCAGCGATGAGCGTTGCTCCCACAATGTGATTACGGCTTCTTGCACGGCATCCGCTGCGCTGTCGGGGTCACCGACGATGCGCTCAGCGATACGCTGCAACCAAGGTTGCAGTCGCAAAATATCCCGTTTGAAATCTTCAGTCGTCATCACGTTCGTTTGTTTGTATTAATATCGCAGGAAATGACGAAATCTTACACTTGATAACAAAAAAAATGTTGAGGCGCGCCGTTCCGGCGCGCCTCAATGTATAAATACAAATACATATTTTTCACATTTTACCCCAGGCGTTGCCTGGGGCTAATAGGATGGTGTGCCTTCAGCACACTTTTACCCCTCTTTATTATCTTTATTCCTAAGCCTGTTTGCAATTATCATACCTGTCACGGGACCTATTCCTCCCAATAAAGTCGCTAATGCAGAATTGACACCCGAAGTTAGGGCAACGATGCCTGCTAAAATGATTTCACATATTATTAAAAGAATGACATAATGCTGTGGCTTAAGTTTTTTCATGCACCTTACTTTTTTCTGTTTCGTGATAAGTTCTTTATACGTGATAAGTTCTTAATACCAGCCCAAACGGATGCTATAAGCACGATTGTCAGGATGGATATGATTTCCAGCAAGACATCGTATTCAACGCTATAATACTTAAGCAATCGGCTGAACAAGAAGCCTACAATAACGCCAACACCGCTCATCAGGGCAATTTCAAGATATTTTTTCATAGTTGTAAAATTGTTAATGAATATTGTTTTGCAAAATTAAAAATTTAATACGACAAATGGCGGGAATATCACTGGAATTTTGTTGGAAAAATGCTGTGCGGAGCTGCGCTCCGCACAGCGTCTCCTTTATTTCACAATAATCTTTTCTGAAAATTCTTTTCCGTCGCTCATTCGCACTTTAAATAAGTATAAACCTGGAGTGAGGTTGGCGATGTTGATGGTTGATGATTGAGACATTTCGGGAAACGTCTCTACAACAAGGCGGCCGTCAATGGAATATATTTCAACGGATTGGCATTCACTATCATCTGTGAAACTGATATTCAAAACATCTTTCGCTGGGTTGGGATAGCAGAGGAAAGGGGTTTCTGAAAATGACATTTCCGGTGTGGTTAATGTTTCATCAAATATCACGGCGTAAATTTTTGATGAGTCGTAATACTGATAAGTGGAATCATAAAGCCAGCCGCTTAATGCCAGCCCGCCGTTTTCACGCACAACCAGCCCGAAATTAACAATGTCCAAATAGCTTAAACAAACCACCTCATCCAATAAATTCAGGTCAAAATCAAGACATTCGACAGTGAGTTCACGCTTCCCCTGTTTATTATCAGACCAAACAACATAAATTCTGCCGTCATCAGTCACAGCAATGTTCTGTGGCATCAAATAATCATTATAAGAATCACCAAACTGGAACTTCTCAATGACTTGGAAATTGTTGTCGAATTTTATAAGAATATTAAAATCATTAAGGAATTGGTCATCTGCCGGAGCCGTAAGCAGAAAATGCCCATCGTCAAGATAGCTGCCGCGCATGTGAGCATAGAACCGGATAAATGTATATTGGCCGATATTTCCAATTTTGTGTTCTTCTATTCGGTTAAACTCCTCGTCGTAAACTTCGATATACACCCAGTCTCCACTCGATGTGCGATGCAAAGTTATAAAGCCATAACGTACGATGTCTTTATTTATCATGAAAAACGGACGTTGAGCCAGCACATAGTATTTTTTCTCAATCGACTGCGAGACAAATTTTGTTGTGCCGTCAAGACCGACAACAATAAAACGCTCGGTGGTGTCGCTGTCGCAGCCGTGTATAACGATGTCGTTGTTATGGTTTATGAAAGCCCTGAAATCGGCACCTATTGTGCCGTTGATGTCCAGCTCAGTGTCGATTTCGTTTACAATTTCAAGATTGTCATTGATATACAAGGCTTTATAATGAGCGACACCATTTTCATTGTAAAAAGAAGTGAAAATATTTCTGTTGTCATTGAATGGGTCACGTAATTTCGGGAAGCCGCTGTTAATCCTGAACATAGAGCCAGGAATGAAAGCGGAGTCTATCGCCACCCCTTCAGGAGTTATTTTAAACAGGTTTATTCCTATATCACTTCCTCCACATACTTCTTCGAAAACATCGTCATCGACCAGAAAATTGCCGTCGCTCATCTCAATGATGTTATAGCACTGGTGAAGGTTTCCATCATTGCCGTTGTGTTCCCAAACATTGAAGTTCTGCGCTGATGCTGCTAATGCGAGCATTAAAAATGTGATTGTTGTAAATAACTTTTTCATAGTTTTAAAATTAGTTAATAAATATTTTTTTTGCAAATTTCAAGATAAAACACAACAAATGGCAGGAATATCACTGGAATTTTGTTGGAAAAGTTTTGGAATCGCATTTTTGACTTTTATAATGTAGTATTTTTGCAAAAAAAATTGATATGAACGACACGATCAAACCATCTATTGTTTTTCATTTACAGGAACCGATAGAGAGTATTACCGCTACAAGAGACACCGTAACAGGAACATTTTATTATCAATTGCAAATTGAAGAGCAGAAAAACCCCACAACACAAAAATTATTGGTTAATGGAATAATTGGACTTGTTTTTATTTTGTGCCTGTGGTTGTTTACACGAAAGAGATATTCAAAGAAAACCTCGTCTTATAATCAGTTTAAGCAAACCGACATTTACAAGCTGATGCACGAAAAAGGTTATTATTCGGCGAACAAAAAGCCTGTCTTTGAAGCTGTTAGCGAGCAGGAAACCAATGAGTTAAGCGAAACGGTCTTGCAAATTTTCGCTTCATTTTCCGATTTCTTGAAGAAGTCAGATTTGAATGAGAAAGATCTGCAGTTCTGCTGTTTGGTGAAATCTCGCTTAACGACATTGGAATTGTCAGAGATTTATTGCGTTTCGCAAAGCGCCATCTTCAAAAGGAAGCAGAAAATAAAGGAATTGCTGGGATTTAAGTCCGACAAAAGGACTTTGGATGCGATTTTTGAGGGGATGTAACCGTCGTGCCGGAGGCACGAAACCTTATTAGCCCCTGGCAACGCCTGGGGCTAGTAGAATAGTGTGCCTTCAGCACACTTTTTATTTAATTCTCACCCTCGGATCCAAAATTCCGTAAATAATATCAACCACAATGTTAATGATAATCAGCATCACTCCTATTAATAATACTGCGCCCATTACGACGGGGAAGTCGAATTTGTCGAGCGCATCGACGATAACAACGCCGATTCCTTTCCAGTCGAAGACATATTCCACGAAAACGGCGCCTGCAAGAAGGCTTGCAAACCATCCGGAAACGGCAGTAACCACTGGCGTAAGAGCATTTCTAAGAGCATGGACACCGATTACGCGCCATTTCTTCAAGCCTTTGGCCTTCGCTGTGCGTATGTAATCCATCGACATCACCTCGAGCAAGGTGGTCCTGGTTAATTCTGTGATAACTGCCAACGGACGCAAACCGAGCGTCAACGCTGGTAAAATGAGGTTTTTAAGGTCGAGATAGGCTCCATTGCCGTAATCGTCAACGGAGAAAAGGCTTCCCGTCATGCTGAGGCCTGTTACTGACTCCAAGACAAAGCCGAAAAGCCATGCGATGAGGATGGCAGCAAAAAACGACGGCAGCGACATCCCTATCGTGGTGATAAACAAGGTAAAACGGTTCAGGAAATCGCTGTTCACAATGGCGGTGAGCACCCCCAGCAGCACTCCAATCACAAAGGCGAAGAGTATCGACACGAAAGCGAGTATCAGAGTGTTTGGAAAAGCTTCGGAAAGTATTGTCCCTACTGGCCTTTTGCTCTGATACGAATAGCGCAGATACGGTGCTTTCAGCACAATTTTGCCGTCTTTATACGAGATAACCGAAAGGTCGTTAAGATAGTCAACGTATTGTTTACCAATACTTTGGTCGAGACCGAGCTCATAACGGATTGCCTGCACGTCCTTCTCGTCGGCACGCTGGCCGAGCATCATGCGCACTGGGTCGCCTGGGACTATTGTGAAGAGGAAAAACACCAGCGTCGCCACGCCCCAAAGGACGAGGATGCCGTAAAGTATCTTTCTCACAATGTACGCAAACATACTATTTCACCAGCGGAAAATCGATTTTCGACCACTTATTCTTGATGACTCCGTTATCAATCAGCATCAGGCCGGGATTGGAACGAACCATAGTCTTCAGCTCCAGCTCGTCACCATAATAGACATCGTTGAAAATTAGGTATTTTTCATTCAACTCATCAACATATTCAGGCAATGCCGACGTTAGCCATATATATTCAAATCCTTGATTATAAGCGACTTCAGTCATTTTAGTGCAGTTCTCGAAATCTTTTTCCGTCATCTCTTCAAGATAAGGAGCCACGAAGACGTAAAGATTCTCCGAATCGTACAGAATATGTGTGAAGTCCTCGCCTTCCGCGTCCAAGATGGAGAATCCGATGGTATTGGAGGCTCCTTCGGAGCGTTGCGACACGAAGGTCCACTGGCTCATCCAGACGCTGTCGTTCCATGGGTAGTTCGGCGACTCAAACTCTTGAGTCTCACCGGTTTCGTTGTTCTGATACGTCACGAAAATCCTGCCAGCATCGTAGCCGTTCGGGGTCAGTTTTGTGCCGACTTTCCAATCCATGAAGTCGATGGCCGGCAGATGGCGGATGTTATGAATCTCAAACCAAGTGAAGCAAAGCATAAAGATGATTGCGAGCGTCCACTCTCCCAAACGCGTTAATCTTCTGTTTCTCAGTGACTTATTATTGATAATCACAGGCAACAGAACCAAATCTATCACTATATTTTTGCCAAACGTCTGCCAGTTTGTTAGTTTTATCGCCGTTCCGAAGCATCCGCAGTCGGGAACGAGGTCATACAAGGCATCGAAGAACGTTGTGGCGGTGAAGAAAATCATGAGAAGGGTCGCGCCGAGCGTAGCGAGGCGCGGCAAGACGTTGGTCAACAAGCAGATACCAACGATAAACTCCGCCAAAATCATCACCACGGCAAGCACCAGAGCGGCGTCGTTCATCCACTCGATGCCGTAAGCGGCGAAGTATTCGAGCATCTTGTACTTCGTGCCAAGCGGATCGACACCCTTCGTGAAACTGCTGAAAATAAACAGCATCCCGACGAGTATCCTGCATACCGCTACGACCGTTTTCTTTGCTGAATTTGCCATTATTCTTTTTTCTCTTCGTTAATCAAAATCATGCAGAAGACAGCGTAGTTTATCATGTCGTAATAGTTCGCGTCGAGACCTTCCGAAATCAGAGTCTTGCCGTTGTTATCCTCTATCTCCTTGACTCTCAATATCTTCATCAGAATCAAATCGGTCATCGAACTGATACGCATGCTACGCCAAGCCTCGTCATAATCATGGTTTTTCTTACACATCAGATGGAAAGCCTCATCGAGAATATTTGTATATAGTTCAGTAGCCTTCTCATAAGTTAAATCAGGCTGTTCAACCACGCCAAGCTGCAGCTGGATTATCGCCATCGCCGAATAGTTGATGATGCCAATAAATTCTGGCTCAATGCCTTCATTTACAAAATGTTCCTTCTTTCTCTGCAGGCTTCTGATGCGGTTTGCCTTGATATAGATCTGGTCGGTGAGCGACTCGGTGCGCATGATACGCCACGCAGCGCCGTAGTCTTTCATCTTTTTGTCGAAAATATCGCGGCACTGCGCCACCACTTGCTGATATTCTTCTGTCGTATCTCTCTTCATTGAAAAAAAATTTATAATTTTGCGATTGTAAAATTACACATTTTTATGTTACGAATAGCGAGTAGAGAACAAATTTTTTCATGGGACCGTCCTGTGGTGATGGGAATCATGAATGTGACGCCCGATTCTTTCTTCGATGGCGGTAAGTATCAAGGACTTACGTCGGTTTTGGAACATTGTCAGAAGATGGTCGCCGAGGGTGCCGACATCCTCGATCTGGGTGCTTTCTCCACCCGACCTGGCAGCGAACGCATCTCCGACAAGGAAGAAATTGAACGTATCATTCCTGCTTTAAAAGTGATTAGGAAAGAGTTTCCGAACATCCCTATCTCCATTGACACATTCCGTCAAAGCGTTGCTGCTCAATGCATTGCAGAAGGCGCCGACATCATCAACGACATCTCGGGAGGACTCTTCGACGAGGCGATGATTCCGTATATCGGGAAAAATCATATTCCTTACATCTTGATGCATATCACAGGCACCCTCGAAGGCATGCATCACGAAGAAATCATCAGTGAGGACGTGCATGAAAAAGTGAGACAATTCCTTGAAAATCAAGTGAATAAGCTGTTGGAATACGGCGAACAACAAATCATCCTCGACCCGGGAATAGGATTCAACAAGACTATCGAATGCAATTTCGGACTTCTTAAAGACATCGACAAATATCGTATCAACGATTTGCCGGTATTGATAGGAATTTCAAGAAAATCATTGATTTATAAAACATTGAATATCAGTCCAGAAGAAGCACTCAACGGAACTACTACTTTAAATACCATTGCATTGCTAAACGGTGCTGATATTTTGCGAGTCCATGACGTAAAAGAGGCGGTAGAGGCGGTAAAGCTTTTTTCAGCCATTAGCTATTAGCCATTAGTGGGTATTTCGCTCCATTTCATTGCGCTTCAGTCGAAATGACGTTAAAAATTTTGTGTTTGTAAAAAATTATTAGTATTTTTGCAGATTATTTCGAATGTTATGGTTGATTTGATGATAAGCGCTTTCATTCAGATTCGTTATTTAGACATTCTGGATATATTTTTGGTGGGCTTGTTGCTGTATTTCCTTTACACGCTCGTGAAAGGCAGCACAGCCATCAATATCTTCATCGGCATCGTGGCAGTGATTATCGGTCTGAAAATCGTGACATTGCTGCACATGGAGCTCCTCACCTATATCCTCGGAGCTTTCGTGAATGTCGGTTTCATCGCGCTGATTATCATCTTCCAACCGGAAATCCGTCGATTCCTGTTAAGCATAGGAACATCTAAGTTTGCCATCGGATTCCGCAGGTTTTTCACACGTCTCGGCGTGAAATACAAGGAAGCTGACGACACAAACCTCGACCCTATCTGCGAAGCCTGCATCTCGATGGGTAACGATAAGGTAGGTGCATTGATTCTGCTAACGCAAGATAATGATTTACAAGACATTATCGACACCGGCGTAACCATTGACGCTATCATCAGCAAGCCTTTACTTGAAAATATTTTCTTCAAAAACAGTCCGCTCCACGACGGCGCTATGGTCATTTCTAAAAACAAAATCGTGGCTGCGCGCTGCATCCTCCCTATCACGCAACAGACAAGACTACCAGGAAGTTACGGTCTGCGTCACCGTGCCGGCATCGGCGTTTCCGAGACCCACGACTGCATCGTTCTGGTCGTATCTGAAGAAACCGGAAGCATCCGCATCGTCTACGAAGGCAAGGTCATCGACGTTAAACCAAACGAGATGAAAGCGAAAATCAAGGAAATTCAGGGAAGGAAGAAAGTTTAGATTTTAGCCATTAGTTATTAGCCATTAGCCATTAGCAATCATTTTACCTCAATCAAATAATCCCTATCCGTTCTGTAGAAATACCTTTCATATGGGTCATAACGGTAGCGATTGATAGTGTCGATTGGCTCAACTTTATGATTATCAATGTATTTGTTCATCAGAAAATCGTAGCAATAGCCAGCGTACAGTTTGCCTAAAATGGTGGCGAAACTATAGAAACCATCTATGTCGATAGTGTCGCAATATGTCTTTGAAACAATTTTACTATTCTGATAATCGATATCAAAGCTAACATCAGTATCGTTGAAGTAATTCTGCTCCGTGAACGTCATAGTAGCGGTTGTGTCGTTAGAAAGACTGAACCAAGTGGCGACATTCACCAAGTCGACAGGCACATCAAGACAATATCGGTTCTCATAAATCCAATCGCAAAAACGCTGAGGCTCGCATACCTCAGTTACCTCAATTCTTGGAATCTCAATCACCCAATGAGTAGAGTCAGGTTGTGCAATACTATCTCCCCAATACTCCACTGTCAAACCATAATCTTTCAAAGTTTCCTTCATGGTTAAGTAAATGATATCCAGAAACTTATCATCGTTCACTTTATCTATTACTTTAACTTGTTTTTCAAGATATTCAATCTGAGTTTGGAGCGACGAATCGGCAAGATGCTCCGGGATGGAATCGTTACGGAGGTTTCTCTTGACGAGGCGTTCAGGCATGTAGAGCGCGACGACGGTGTTTTTGTTGTTTTTCACAAAACGGCGCGCGATGCCGTGCTGCTGGGAGCATGAGAGCAACAGCAGAATTACAGCTGATAATATCAGAATATACTTCCTCATTGTTAGAATAACGTCAACTGGCCGTCTTTATTGTTATCGTCGTTAGTAGAGTTCTCGGAAACTTCAGAGTTATCCTTTTCTTCGACAGTTTCAGAGTTATCGGAGCTCTCTACAGTTTCTTCCTCTGCTTCCGGTTCCTCTTCCACTACAGGTGGCTCGAACGGTTCAAGGAACTCATAATAGTTAACGTCGTGGACAGAAAGTCGTTTCCCTTTTGCTTTGTAGCTCTTCACGCCAATGTATTCATCAACGTTAACCTCTTCATCCTCAAAGTGTTTGCCGCTCACGCCGTCGTTGAACTTCAGTAAGAGTTTCGGCAATAAATCCATGTTGACTGCAATCAATTTTGCGTCGTCGCCTTCTCCGATGAACGAGATTCGTTTGTTGAGAGGCGTGTCTTCATCAACAGTGAACCTCTTGATATACATTAACTTAGTCTCAGATTCGATGTACAAAACGGTGAAAATCGTCTCAGGCTCGAACTTGAAAATCATCGTCATGTCGTCGTCGAAATGCGTCGAGAGGTCGAAGTTCGTGAGGCGGAACTCGCCGTTGGCGTGAATCTGCATGATTTTGTCGTTGCCCGAATATCTGCCTATCGAAACACCTCGTCCATCGGCGTTCAGACGCTTCACAGTGTCGTCGTACCATATTTCCCTTGCCGAGAGGGTCGAAACGCCTTCCTCGCGCTTAAAAATGCGGTTTACGCTGTGATTTGTGAGCTTATTACCACGACTTGCACGTCCTTTGATGTCCAAAGTGGCAAAATCGTAGTCAAACGACAGCTTCTTCAGCTTCGGTGCCGGACGGAGCATCACCTTGATGACCTCCGCTTCTCCGTTAGGATTCGCTGAGAAATACGCCACCTTCGAGCCCGGCTCACCCATCGTCAAATCATAAATCTTGTCGTGAGTGATGCCGTCGACGTAGAAACGCTTGACATAGTAAGGATTTCCCGGCTTTCCGTTACGATAAGCCATGTTGTAAATCGTGCGTTTGTCACCTTTATGGTAGATGTTCGCGTAGATAATCTTCTCAGGTCCGACAAACAGCTTCGGCTGCAGTTTCACCACCGAGAACGTGCCGTTTTCACGGAACACTATGACGTCGTCGATGTCGGAGCAGTCACACACAAAGCCGTAAGCGTCCTTATTTTGTTCTTTCTTGAGGCCGACGCTGGTGCAAATAAAACCTTCCTCCTTGTTGACGTACAGCTTCTCGTTGTTTGCCGCCACAGCCACAGCAGAGATGTTGTCGAAGTTACGAATCTCGGTCTTACGCTCGCGTCCCTTGCCATATTTCCGCTTCATCTCCTCGAAATAATGGATGGTGTAATCCACGATATGGTCGAGGTCGTATTTCACCTGTTCTATCTGTTTTTCAATGACTTCCAGTTGTTCCTCAGCCTTCTTGATATCGAACTTGGAAATCTTACGAACCGGCTTCTCGCAAAGTTTCAGCACATCGTCGCGAGTGATGTCTTTCTTAAGTTGCGGACGATATGGGTCGAAGGCTTTTTCAATCGCGTCAATCTGAGCGTCATAGCTCGGCGCGTCTTTTTCCAAAATCTTATAGATTCGTTTCTCAAAGAAAATCTTCTCGAGAGAAATCCAATGCCATTGACCTTCAAGCTCTTCGAGAGTGTTTTGAAGCTCCCAACTCAACAAATCGAGAGTGTGGTCGGTGTTATGCTTCAAAATCGCTGAAATAGTTGTAAATTCAGGCTTATCGTTATGAATCACGCAGGTGCAGAGGCTGTTCAACTTGACCTGGCACTTCGTGAAAGCGTAAAGCGCATCGATAGTCTGGTCCGGCGAGACGCCCGGAGCGAGATGAATAACAATCTCAGCTGTTTTCGAGGTATTATCATCAACACGGCGAATCTTAATCTTACCCTTCTCGCCTGCTTGCGTAATGGACTGAATCAACGTTTCCGTCGTCGTTCCATAAGGTATCTCAGTGATTACCAATGTCTTTTTGTCGAGTTGAGAGATTTTAGCCCTCACCTGAACTCTTGAGCCGCGACCGCCGTCATTATAGCCTCTGACATCGATTAAACCACCTGTCTGGAAGTCAGGATAAAGCTCAAAAGGTTCGTCTTTGAGGTAAGAAATAGAAGCGTCGATGAGTTCGTTGAAGTTATGCGGCAGAATCTCCGACTTCAAACCCACCGCGATGCCCATAGCGCCTTGGAAAAGCAGCAACGGAAACTTCACAGGAAGCGAAATAGGCTCTTTGTTACGGCCGTCGTATGAGAACGTCCAATCCGTCGTTTTCGGGTTGAAAACCACGTCGAGAGCGAATTTCGAGAGGCGAGCCTCAATATAACGTGGAGCCGCCGCACCGTCGCCGGTAAGGATATTACCCCAGTTACCCTGACAATCGATGAGAAGGTCTTTCTGCCCCAGATTCACAAGCGCGTCACCGATGGAGGCGTCACCGTGAGGGTGATATTTCATGGTGTTTCCCACGATATTAGCCACCTTGTTGTAGCGTCCGTCGTCGATTTCCTTCATGGAATGCAAGATGCGGCGCTGCACAGGCTTCAAACCGTCGTCAATCTCAGGCACAGCACGGTCGAGGATGACATACGAAGAATAGTCGAGGAACCAGTTCTCGAACATACCCTTCAGCGGCACCACACGGTAGCCGTCGCCCGACTGCACAAGCATTCCCGACTCCTCTTCCGCCGTCGGATCGAAGCCGTCAAGCACTTGCGTGACATCGTCACCAATCTCGTTTATCTCTTCAAATTCCTGATTATCAATATTTTCGTCGTCAAAATCTGCCATCTGTCAACAAATTCAAAGTTAATTTACAAAATTACAAAATTTTTTATTTCCAAAACCTCAAAACCAAAATTTCTATCAACAAAGATATCAACGATAAAAGAATGAACGATTTCCACAGCATTGAGCGGCGCACCATCATCTCCATCACATCGTTGGAATGAATCTCGTCGGCTTTCATTACTGCCAGGACATTTAATCCGTTGTCTTTCAATATTTTATCGACTTCTTCCCTATCCAAAAACTTCATTTTCGACTCTTTGCGACTGTCGTTCCATGCGGTCGTTTCAATGACCTCGTCGCCTTTGTTGATTGTGTAGAATCCGGCACCAGGCAACTCATCGTAAAGCCTTATCAACGCTCGGTTGTTGCGCATATCCACCATCGGAATCATCTCGAAATTGCCTTGAGCGTCACGAATTCGGACATCGCCCTCAGAAAAAGCAGTCAAATCGTTAATCATGATGTCTTTGTCAACGCCCAATGTATATGAAAGCTGACTCATCTGACCGCCAAGCATTGCAATCTTATACATGATTGGAACGAACAGCGCATTGTCGGCAAAATTGGTCCAATCTTTGCCAAGTTGTGATGCAAAACAAAAGACATTTCCGCTTCCGATTTTACTTAAAGTAAAGAATGAAGTACCATTATGTAAAGAAATGAGCATCAGAGAATTAGAAAAACGTTTTTTGTCTATTTGAACGTGCTTGAAGACCTTAGGGAGGTCGGCGTTGTTAGGGATGTTGACAAAGATGTCATTAAAGAATTCGTGATGCGAGGCGATGGTACTTATTGACAAAGTATCATTTGAGAACTCGGAAACATTCGAGTGCTCGGAACCCTCTGAAGGGAACACTATCACGCTACCGCCATCGTTGGCGAAATCGATGATGGTTTGCCACATTGTTCCGTTAAGGTTTGCGTCGCCATCTATGATAACCATTTGGCAATCAGAGAGATATTGCTGGTCGATGCGATACGGACTGATTGTATGATATTCAAACAATGAATCATTTTCAAACAATGTCTGAATTGCCAAATCACCAGCACCGGCGGACAATTCCACGATTTTGATGATTGGGCGGACGTTCAAGACGAAATTGTAGATATCATCGAATGTGATTGGGTAATCGTTGATTGAAACGGTAGCGTTTTTTTCACCGGATTCGTTCAAAACGAATTGCATCGCGACATCGTTTTTGCCATTTGCAGGGATGTCGACAGTAGTAAAAGCAACCGAACTGCCAGCGATTTCAAGGTAAACAGGCAATCCGTTCACGTCTTTGGCGCTCTCGTTGACGATGCGAGCATTCACCTCGTTGGCGAGTCCCGATTGAAGAACCGGTGACGACAGCCACACCGTATCGATATATATATTCTGTTGATAATCAGACTTTAACGGCATTGCGACAAGCTGAATTGCGGAGTCAGCGACGAGACCGTCCATATTCATCATGTTGTCCTGAAAATCGGAATACATGAACAAAGAGGCCGATTTGAAGCCGTTGCGTTTCATTATCATCTGCAAGCTCTCGTATAAGTTATTGAACGTCAACGGTGAAGCCTCTGTCTGCATCGCATCGATGCTCATCAGCATCTCATCCTGGTTCATAGGGTATTCATTGTCAGGCTGACGGCTGTTTGTAAGCAGCACAAATCTCTGCGAAGGGCTGATATTACTGACCAAAGCGCGTGCCGAAGCTCTCGAGTCCTCGATTAATGAAATCTCCGACGACTGGCTGTGCATCGACATCGAGTTATCTATATAAACCGCGACAAGATTGTCAGCATCGTCGGTCTTCAGTTTCTGCTCGGTATTGTAAGGATATGCGAAGGCAAACACGAGTCCGGCAATGAATAACATCCTCATTATCAATGCGATAATATATTTAAGCTTCTTCGTTTTGGCATTCTCCTGCTCTATCGTCTTCAGCGTCGCGGTATTGCTGAAATACACTATTTTATGCCTTCTGAAATTAAAAAGATGGATGATTATTGGTATCGCCAAAGCGAACAGACACCAGAGGATATTTGGATAGAGGAATGACATTTAAAATTGCATATTTAGATTGCAAAGATACAAAATAATTCTTATCTTTGCATGCTGAATTTTCATAATCTTATGGCTAAAGATTTAAAACCTCATATCGGGATTTTCGGGCGGATGAATAACGGTAAAAGCTCGATTATCAACAAGTTAACAGGACAGCCGATGGCGATTGTGTCGGAACAGGCGGGAACGACCACTGACCCGGTGAAGAAATCAATCGAGATATTCGGCATCGGCCCTGTGATTTTGATTGACACCGCCGGCATCGACGATATGAGCGAACTCGGCAAACAACGCGTGGAGAAGACCTATCAGACACTTAAAGAGATTGACTGCGCGATTTTAGTGATTGCCGGAGAGGAATTCGGGGAGCCGGAGAGGGCAATAATCGGAGAATTCAAAAAACACGAGACACCGTTTATTATAGTTCATAATAAATCGGATATAGCAGAGCTCTCGGGGAGCCACAAAAAAGCCATTGAAAGCGATTTTTCCACTAAAATATTGGAATTCAGTGCTTTAAAAGATGACGCAAAAGTGCTTCAAGAAGCTTTAAAAAAGGCCATTCCTGAAAGCGCCTACAAAAAAGCGTCGCTGCTCGGAGGCATAATAAAACCTGGCGATGTGGTGGTTCTGGTCACCCCTATCGACGACGAGGCTCCTGAAGGCCGAATGATTCTGCCTCAAGTGATGGCCATCCGCGACGTGCTTGACAACGACTGCATCTGCGTGGTTTTGAAAGAAACGGCACTGAAACAGTATTTCGATTCAAACATGCCGCGTCCGAATCTCGTAGTTACTGATTCTCAAGTGTTTAAGATTGTCAACGAGATTGTGCCGAAAGACGTGATGCTCACGAGTTTCAGCATCATCCTGGCCCAACTGAGAGGCGATTTCGAGAATTATCTGAAAGGCACCCCTCACCTGTCGCAGCTCAATGACGGAGATAAGATTCTGATGCTCGAGTCGTGCACTCACGAAATAAGCTGCGGCGACATCGGACGCGTGAAACTGCCGAATCTCATCAGGAAGTTCACAGGCAAGAACATAGAATTCACATATCTTTCAGGCCTCACTCCTATCGAAAATATCCGTCAATACGCGATGGCGATACAATGCGGCGGATGCATGGCGACACGCAAACAGCTCATCAACCGCACGAACATGGCGGTCGAAAACGGCATTCCGATTAGCAACTACGGCATGGCAATAGCCTACATGAACGGCATTTTCGAAAGAGTTACAAAAGTCTTTAGACCTTAGACCTTAGACTTTAGACCTTAGTTTTTTAGAAAAAAATAATTTTTATTAAAAAAAATAAGTATCTTTGCAAGACCAACCAACAATAGTTTGTAGACAACCTAAAGTCGAGATAAGTTATTGAGACTAAGGGCTTTACGAATAAAAAGTCAGAGCCGGAAGAGGTAAAAATCCGACGGCAAGGGAATTGAAACACGTCATTTCTCAGCTGAATTTTGTTGTTTTAAAAGGAAAAATAACAAATAAAAAGCTAAAAATATGCAATTTCATCCGGAAAAATGTCGCATCCCAGACGAGCCTAACCGCCCGTTTATCTCATCGGAAGAGATTTGGGACTACATCAACAACACCAAGAGCACACCAGAGCGCGTGCACGAAATAATCGAGAAATCATTGGCGAAAAACCGCCTGACGATGGAAGAGACAGCGGTGCTCATTAACACCACCGACCCTAAGCTCGTCGAAGAAATCAAGGAAGGCGCCCGTGAGTTGAAACGCCGCATCTACGGCAACCGTATCGTACTCTTCGCCCCTCTCTATGTGGGCAACTATTGCGTAAACAACTGCAGCTACTGCGGTTTCCGCTCATCAAACAAAGAGCAGATCCGTACCACCCTCACCGATGAAGAGCTCGTCCGCAACGTGGAGGCTTTGGAGGATGACGGTCAGAAACGACTCATCCTGGTCTATGGCGAGTCACCGAAATATTCACCTGAGTATATCGCCCACACAGTGAAAGTGACCTACAACACCAAGAAAGGCAAAGGCTCAATCCGCCGCGTGAACATCAACGCCGCACCATTGGATGTTGAAGGTTTCCGCACAGTGAAAGAGGCCGGCATCGGAACATATCAGATTTTCCAGGAGACTTATTGCCCTGAGATTTACAACGAATATCACCCAATTAACACCAAGAAAGGCGATTACAACTACCGTCTGACAGCCATGGACCGCGCTCAGCAGGCAGGCATCGACGACAACGGTCTGGGTATCCTCTTCGGCTTGTACGACTGGCGTTACGAGGTCTTGGCAATGATTCGTCACACCAACCACCTCGAGGCTTGCTTCAACGTGGGACCTCACACCATCTCGTTCCCGCGTATCAAAGACGCTTCGGGCTTGAGCATCGACAAGAAATATTTCGTCGACGACGACACATTTGAGAAAATCATCGCCATCTTCCGTCTGGCAGTGCCTTACACCGGCATGATTCTGACAGCACGTGAGGACGCCGACTTCCGCGCAAAAGCCATTGAATACGGTATCTCACAGATCGACGGCGGCACCAACCTGCAGATTGGCGACTACAAATATCATCACGAGGAGGAAGAGAAAAACAGCGACAAGCAGGAAGACCAGAACCTGCACCGCGAGCAGTTTAAGATCGGCGACGACCGCACCTTGGGCGAGATTATCGACAAGCTCCTCGACCACGACTTCATACCAAGCTTCTGCACAGCATGCTATCGTTTGGGCAGAACCGGCGAGCATTTCATGGAGTTCAGCGTGCCAGGCTTCATCAAGCGCTATTGCACGCCGAATGCTATCCTCACCCTCAGCGAGTATCTTGTAGACTACGCAACACCTGAAGTCGCCGCAAAAGGCTGGAAAACCATCGAAAACAACTTCAAGAACGTTGACCCGCAGTTCCTCGATGAACTCAAAAAGCGCATTGAGAGAATCAAGCAAGGAGAAAGAGACTTATATTTCTAGCCATTAGGTATTAGCCATTAGAAATTTTGTGGAAGGACAAAGCTAATGGCTAACGACTATTGGCCAATGGCTTAAAAAGAAGATTTTACTTCAATTTGGATTATATAATGAATGATGTTGGGGTGGCTGTGATGAGCAGCCACCTTTTTTATTTACAAACTAAGTTTCAACCCCACAAAATAAGTGCGTGGGAATGTAGGTCCGTAAATGTAGCCGGCGTCGCGTAAGGCGCCTTTGTCGAAATCGTTTTGATAGCTGTCGAAGATATTCTGCACGCCACCGTTTAACTGCAGATTTGTTCCAAGGCACAACGGGATGTCGTAAGTGAGTTTAATTCCGACATCAAAGAATGACGGCGTCTCTTTTTCACAGTCTTTTTCAACATAACCGGCGAAATGCTGCACAAGCATAGGGCCAGTATACACCGCTGACAGTGAAGTCTTGAAACGCTCCGTGATAGGACATTGTGTTGAGATATATCCGTAATGGTCTGGTGTGCGGAACATACGGTATTGCGGCTTGACATCAGGGTCTTCACTCCATTGTTCAGGCTCGTTGTAGCGGCTCTGCTGCCATGTGTAGCCGACCTGCAATGCGAAATCATTGCGTTTAAGTTGAGCCTCGACATTCACGCCGCCGACATGCGCTCCGGAACCGTTGCAACGTTCCAACAGTATATTCCCTTGAGGGTCAACACCTTTCGGACGGAGCACAAAGACATCATTTAGCATGGTATAGAAGCCTTCAACCAACAAATCAAAGTCATAAGTTCCAAAATAACGTTCCCAACTCACCGAGCCGCTGACACTGTGGCTATATTCCGGCTTAAGGCTTGGACTCAGTGTGATGAGTGTCACCTCACCTCCTACCGCCATGATATGCAAATCTTCGTCAAATGCTTGCGGTGCCCGGAAACCCGAAGAGTAGCTCAGTCTCGTGGTAACTGAAGGCGCGACAAGCAACCTGATGTTAGTACGCGGACTGAAAACAGGGTCTTCCATAAGGCTGTGTTTATCGGCACGGAGTCCCACAAGAAAACCCATCTTTGAGTTTTTCCATTCATTCTGCAGAAATGCGCTCGCCACATCAGCATCCTGGTCAACGACACGATTATATGCAGGCTGTTCGTCGACGAGATGATTTGTCGCCCATTCGGCACCTGCAACCAAGGTCGAAGGCATAAATATAAACTTGTCGAAATTATATGACACCTGCGTTCCAAGCACCGAGCTGAAATCCGTAGAAGTGCCGTATGCATTCAAGTCACATTGCGTTCCATAATATGTGTTACGGTTGATATCCTGCAATGAAACAAACGCCGAATAATGAAAACGTGTATCCTTACTAAGGAAATCATAGGTCAGGCCACCGCCGTTCACATGATGTTCGGCTTGTTCAGCCACCAGACACAGATGCGGTTGCAAGTCGATGCTGTCACCACCGCGACGGAACTCATACAGGCTGTGATATTCAAGCGTCAGTTTCGAGCCCTTTCCGAATTTATAGAACGCCCGAGTGCCTATGCTCATACCCTTCTGTTTGCCAAGTTCAGTGAAGCCGTCTCCATCATGGTCATAACCCTGACGGTTGTGCGACGTTCCGAAGATATAAGCACCGGCCTTGAAATCGCTCGACACCAACGCTGCATTGAACGAGCTGAGGTTATCCCACGATTCACCGCCAATAAGTTTTGCAGTATGAGAAACATCAAGGGAATTCTTTATAGGCTCACGAGTGATGATATTGACGACACCACCGATTGCATTGGCACCAAACAAAGCCGAACCGCCGCCACGAATCACCTCGACACGGTCAATCATCGAGACAGGAATCTGTTCGAGACCATAAACACCGGCCAAGGCACTGAAAACAGGACGGCTGTCAATGAGAATTTGCGAATATTTCCCCTCCAATCCGTTGATTCTCACCTGGTTAGTGCCACAATTCTGACAAGTGTTCTCAACCCTCAACCCTGGCTGATAGTTCAAGCCTTCAGCAAGATTTACAGCATTAACGCTTTCAAAAGTCTTGGGATTCAAAACATTAACAACAACTGCGGCTTCACGTCTGTTCACTTCAACACGACTTGCCGAGACGACAACATCTTTCATAAGTTGCACGTCAATCTCAATTTCAAAATTCAGTTCCTTACTTTCACCTTTTTTGATAAAGATTTCGGTGCTGACTGATTTATAACCGACGCAAGACGCCACAACCACATGTTTACCTTCCGATAAATTTGTAATGAAAAAGTGACCGCTTTCGTCAGTTAAAGCTCCTTTCGTAGTACCTTTAATCACAACATTGACATAAGGCAAATGCTCTTGAGTGTTTTTATCGATAACGTGACCGAAAATATTTGCGTCGGTGACCTGTGCCGCTGCTGCGAAACCTGCAACCAACAACACAAATAGCAACTTTATTTTTAATAATTTCATACAATCAATAATTTTTTAAAATTAAACAATAATAAACTTTTGCAAAAGTACATCCATCACTGCACACTAATCATCACCATTTATAGGGATTTTTCAGCTATTAATACCATATAATGGTTAACTTCCACAAAAGTTATGCTGTATGTTTACGCGTAAACGCCTTCGAGTCACCCCAAGCATTGTATAAAACCTTATGCCCTATCGATTCCATGCGGATGTCGAGGCATGTTTGACATTGGTCGGGCTTGTCTTTAACGCAAGCCTTATCAGGATAAATCAAATAATTCTCGCGAAACTCATTCGGTGTGAGGTTAGGCATGATGACGTTAGCCCCAACCATAATGGCTTTCTCTCGTCCGAGTGGGTCGACGGTCTGGTTGGCTGTTGCCGCCACCATATTGATTTCAGGCATCATCAGGCGCAGAACGGCTATCATCTTCAAAGTGAGATTCATACGGTCTTTTGCCGAAGGAATCTGGTCTTTATATTCATAAAGAGGTGTATCCGGATGCGGTATAAAAGGCCCCATTCCAACCATTGCGACGTCTTTTTTCTTGAAGAAAAGTAAGTCATCGGCAAGGTTATCCAAAGTTTGGAAAGGAAGGCCTACCATGACGCCGGTACCTGTCTGATATCCCAGTCTCAACAATGTGTCAATGCACTCGAGACGTTTGTGAAAATCGTGTTTTTTATCTTTTGGATGAATCTTATAATAAAGGTCTTCTGTTGAGGACTCAATTCTTAGCAAATAACGGTGTGCGCCAGCTTCAAACCAACGACGGTAAGTCTCTTCGGTCTGCTCACCCAGTGACAGCGTGATTCCGAGGCTTCCGTTGTCGATTTTCTTTATTTCCTTGACGAGATATTCGATTTTATCGACGAACTCCTTATCGTCGCGTTCGCCGCTTTGGATAGCCACGGAGCCGTAGCCCAGTTTATGAGCCAGATGTGCGCATTCGAGCACTTCGTCGTCGCTTAGAGTGTAACGCTCCACCTTGGTGTTTTTGCTTCTCACGCCGCAGTAGAGGCAGTATTTCGCGCAGCGATTGCTGTATTCGATCAAGCCGCGCAGATGGACATAGTTGTCGAGATATTTCAGTTTGGTTTTCAGTGCCTTGTCGAAAAGACGGGACATCTCCCCGCCTTCTGCAGCGAGAAGAACCTTCAGCTCATCGTGACTGAACTCATTTTGTGATAATATTTCGTCGAAGGTTGACATCGAAAAATTTTGTGCAAATATACAAAAAAAGTGGAGACGCACTGACGTGCGTCTCCACAAATTTTCAAATCGGAAAACCGATTAGATGATACCCTGAGCTAACATAGCTTTTGCAACGCGCATGAAGCCGGCGATGTTGGCGCCCTTCACGTAGTTGATAGTACCGTCAGCCTGTTTACCATACTCAACGCACATGTCATAAATGTCGTTCATGATCTTGTGGAGTTTCTGGTCAACCTCTGGAGCTGTCCAGTTGATGTGAGCTGCGTTCTGGCAGATCTCGAGACCTGATGTAGCAACACCACCTGCGTTGACAGCCTTACCTGGAGCGAATGGAATACCTGCCTTCTGGAATGCCTCGATAGCACCTGGCTGGCAACCCATGTTAGAAACTTCAGCGACATACTGAACACCGTTCTTGAGCAATTCCTTAGCATCTTCTTCTGCCATTTCATTCTGGAATGCGCATGGGCATGCGATATCGCATTTCACGCTCCAAGCTTTCTTACCAGCGGTGAATTTAGCTTTGCCTGGGAATTTGTCGGCCATATCCTGAACCTTGTTACGGTTAGAAGCGCGCATATCGAGCATGTAGTCGATCATTTCGCTTGTGATACCGTCAGCGATTTCGCAAACGCCGTCTGGGCCAGAGATAGCGACGACCTTAGCGCCGAGTTCTGTAGCTTTGATAGCTGCACCCCATGCCACGTTACCGAAGCCTGAGAGAGCGACTTTCTTGCCCTGCATTGTCTCACCCTTCTGGTGAACCATGCGGTCGACATAGTACATTGCGCCGAAACCTGTAGCTTCAGGACGGATCAATGAACCACCCCAGCCATAGCTCTTACCTGTAAGAGCGCCTGTGCTGTGCTCGCGAGCGAGTTTCTTGTAAGCACCGTAGAGGTAACCGATTTCACGGCCGCCGACGCCGACGTCACCAGCTGGTGAATCCTGGTCAGCACCGATGTTTCTCCAAAGCTCATACATGAAAGCCTGGCAGAAACGCATGATTTCAGCGTCTGATTTGCCTGTTGGGTCGAAATCAGCACCACCTTTACCACCACCGAGTGGGAGGTTTGTCAATGAGTTCTTGAAGATCTGCTCGAAGCCCAAGAACTTAAGCATTGAAACGTTAACTGCCGGGTGGAAACGGAGACCGCCTTTGTATGCGCCGAGAGCGGCGTTGTACTGTACACGGTAACCTAAGTTAACCTGCACCTGACCTTTGTCGTCAACCCATGTCACGCGGAATGTGAAGATACGATCTGGTTCAACTAAACGCTCAACGATCTTAGCTGCTTCAAATTCTGGATGTTTGTTGTAAACTTCTTCGATTGATTCGAGCACTTCGCGAACTGCCTGCAAATACTCTTTTTCGCCTGGATGTTTCTTTTCCAGGTTTTCCATGATAGTTTGTACTTTCATTACTTTTGTATTTAAAGTTAATTAATAC
>R20__coassemble_245_pt1 | contig 42765 bp, 38 predicted proteins | sample R20__metabat2_high_PE_049 | metagenome-assembled genome bin R20 | reverse complement strand
AAGACATTGGTGTTCAGCGGCACATTCAACACCGAAAACTCGAAAACGGTGGGACTCAGCGATGGCTTCAACCTCGTTGGCAACCCGTTCGTAGTGGATGCTTACGTCAGCAAGCCATTCTACCAGATGAACGCTGAAGGCACGGAAATTGTGCCGATAGACAGCTACGACACATACAGCCCGATAACCATCCCACCATGCTATGGCGTTGTGGTTAGCGCCACCGGCACAGACGAGGTCACATTCAGCACTGAGATGACGACACAGCAGAGCACCAACAACGGCAACCTGCAGATGACACTGACAAGGGCGGACGTAAGAAGCGATGCCTTCCAAGACAAGGCCATCGTGAGCTTCAACGAAGGTAGCCAGCTCGAGAAGTTCATCTTCAATGAGAATCATGCCAAGCTGTATATCCCTCAAGACGGCAACGACTACGCCATCGCTTTCTCGGAAATGAACGGCGAGATTCCTCTGAACTTCAAAACTAACGAAACTGGCCGTTACACCATCGGCTTCAACTTCGAAAACGTCAAAGGTGTAAGAATCCAGCTCATTGATAAGCTTGAAGATAAAATTATCGATTTGAACAAAGACGCGGCAGGCCACGTCTCTACATACACCTTCATGGGTTCGACAATCGACCGCAGCGACCGATTCACCTTGGTGTTCACACAGGTTGAAACTAACGGCATCTTCGCCTACCAATCAGGCAACGACATCATCGTCAGCGGCGACGGCACTCTTGAAGTGTTCGACGTGATGGGACGCATGGTGATGACACAGCACATCAACGGCGTACAAACGGTTGAAAAACCAGAGCAGACTGGTGTTTACATCTTCCGTTTGAATGGAAAGTCACAAAAAATTGTCGTTAAATAAACAATAGGAGGAATTGAACATGAAAAAGATATTATTCGCAATCGCATTGATCATCACACTGAGTTTAACCGCCAGCGCACAATACAGCGACGGCTTCTTCAACAACTGGGACAACGGCCTCGACCGCACTGGAACAGGAAATGAAATCGGCTTCGTCCTGCCAGCCTCGCACGGCAATGGCTTAGACACCCCATCAGCCCCACTCGGCAGCGGATTACTCATCTTCACCGCTTTAGGCGCAGGATATGCATTGAAGAAAAAACACGAATAACTTTTAGTTCTATGGGCAACACATTCTTCTTTCCATGGGAAGTCAAAAAGCTCTTCTGGTCATCCTCGACGGCTGGGGCAACCACAGGAGATGACAGGCAATTGTCATATTAACGAATAAAATAGCATGATGAAACTGCGTAGCGAACGATTCTACCTGTATCGAGCCGACAAGGAGTCGCCGATGACCGCGCGGCTTACACTCTGCATGAATGATGCTGTGGACGGGCAGCTGCTCCGCGAGGCTGTAGCTGCAGCTCAAAGACGCTACCCTTATTTCTGTGTCAAATTCTGTATATATAATGATGGGCAGGGCTACGAACACGCCTCCTTTGACGACAATCCGCTACCGTGGGTAGTGGCCGACGGGCGCAACCCCCTGACGTTGATGAGTCCCGAAACCAACGGACACCTGCTGGCTTTCTCCTGGTGGGACAACTGTATCGCTCTCGACTTTTTCCATGCGCTGACCGACGGCACGGGAGCCTACCGTGTGCTCCGCACACTGCTCTACGAATATTGCCGCCGGCGCTACGACAGCAATCTGAGCCGTGAAGGTGTATGGGTGGCTGGAGATGTCATCGACGAAGCAGAGTGGATCGACCCTGCCACAATGCCACATCCCGAGCTGCCAAAACAACAGCCGGCACCAGTGTTTCCGGAAACCCTCAACATAGCCGAGAACCCCATTGCGCCAATCACCGACAGGCACGAGACCGTGCATATCCTCATCGACGAGGAACAGATGATGGCGAAAATCCGTGCATGCCAAGGCACACCCGTCGTGTGGCTCTCGCTTTTGCTGAACAAGGCCATCACTCGTCTAAACCCCGACAGCAATGAGGCCTCGCCTGCCGTTGCGGTGGCCGTCAATATGCGCAAAGCCCTCGGCACACCTTTGTCGCACCATTCCTTAGCTGGCGGTATCAGCCTCAGGTTCACGAAGCAGATGCAAGACTGGGACATCGAAAAACAGATAGCCGAGATGCGCCGTACCGTGGCTCAATGTACCGCACCCGACATCTTGCTGGCGCAATTCTGGCAGAGCTCCTACCGTATGGATCTCCTGGACAAACTGCCAACGTTGGAGGCTCGTCACCAAACCATGGCGCAGCAGGTAAAAGTCATCGCCCGTCAGCGCGGTTCAGCCTCGCTGAGCTATGTGGGCAAAGCCAATCTGGGAGCCGCCGAGCAATATGTGCGCGAGCTCCGCACCGATCTCGACACGCCATTCCTTATCCTGATTGAGCTCGCCGCCGTCATTGGCTCGTTCTGCTTGAGCTTCATACATCAATTTGGCACCGACGTCTATCTCGATGCCTTCCTAGACGAGTTGCAGCAGCAAGGTGTTAAGTACACAATAACTGAGCGACATCCAATAGAGACTGCGCCCATCAACGACTTTTGGAATAGAAACAATAAACAATTATTATAAATGAGGATAACTAATATCAAAAGAACCATGAAAAGAATTAAGTTATGGGTGCTTGCCGCCACCATCATCTTCAGCGCCGCGACCCTCACCGGCTGCAAGAAAGAAACTCCAATCAACAACAGTTCAAACAATAACCAGTGGGGTGTGGAGACGCTCACCTTCAAGTTGAATAATTCCTCCGACATTATTATGAAAAAAGTGGAAGGTGGAGATTACTCAATGGATTATATGTACGAAGACCAAGAGGTGACCGTCACAGGAACGCTCTCCGACTTTTACATCTGTCCAGTCGAGGTTACCAACAAGCTTTGGGATGCTGTGATGGGATGGAGACCTGAAGGACAGACAAACAACGGCGACTCATACCCCGTCAGCAATGTGAACTACTACGATATAGTCAAGGAAGGCGGATTTATCGACAAGCTGAATACGATGTGCGCCAGCCAGCTGCCATCTGGCAAACGTTTCGCGCTGCCAAGCGAAGCACAGTGGGAGTATGCAGCCCGTGGCGGACAAAAGTCGATGGGTTACACGTACGCCGGATCCAATACGATAGGCGATGTGGCTTGGTACAGAGACAACTCTGACGGCACCACCCACCCTGTCGGCCTGAAGCAAGCCAATGAGCTCGGCATTTACGACATGACCGGCAACGTCTGGGAATGGACACGCGATCATTTCGTTTATTTCGACAAGCTCACGCTCGACCAAGGTCTCAACTACGTCTGCAACGCCGACAACAACTACCGTGTCAACCGCGGCGGCAGCTACGGCACCCGTCAGACGGGTCTCGAAACCGCCTACCATACATGGCTGGGAATACACCAGAACTATCTCAATCGCGGCCTGCGACTCGTCCTCGTGGACAACTTCAACGAAGAAACACTCGTGGAGCCAATTCAGCCCGACAACCTCCTTTCCATCGCCGTGAATAACGGTACTGTCGGCTACTACCTCCCGATGGTTGAAGTGAAAGGTGGCGAATACGAGCTCGTCTATGAGCGCGTCGGCGAACAGAAAACCGTCCGCGGAACGCTCTCCGATTTCTATATCTGCCAAACCGAAACGATGAACTACATTTGGGAGACCGTCATGGGCTCGACACCCGAAGGCCAAACCGAGAGCGAAGGCCTCTATCCTGTCACTATGGTCAACTATGATGACATCACCGGCACCGGCGGCTTCCTCGATCGTTTGAACGCGATGTGCGCCGACCAGCTTCCAGCCGGTATGCACTTTGCCCTCGCCACTGAAGCCGAATGGCACTACGCCGCCACCGGTGGACGCAAGTCGAACGGTTACATCTACGCTGGCTCAAACACAATAGGCGATGTGGCCTGGTATGCCGACAACGCCGGACAAGCTTCCCACTTCGTCGCCTCCAAGCAGCCTAATGAGCTCGGCATTTACGACATGAGCGGCAACGTCTGGGAATACTGCAACGACTGGTATGCCGATTTGGCCGACCTCCCTGCCGAACAAGGCACCGACTATGCCGGTCCCGAGTCAGGTGAAAAGATTGTAGGCGGTGGTGGCTGCTACGACAGCGCGCCTTACACTTGCACCTCTGCCTACCACGGCCGTGAGAAAGAACACAACGGCCGCGACGCTACTTTAGGCTTCCGCATCGTTTTGAGATGAGAGTATTTTGATTTTTTTTAGTTCTATCGAATAAATTGAAGTATATGAGGCAGATCGACGCTGAACGATTTTATACATACTGGGCCGACCCACAGCACAGCTGGACATGCAGACTAATTATGACCCTATGCGATGACATTGACCGCGACATGCTGCAGGAGGCCGTGCTAGCCACACAGAAGCGCTATCCTTACTATAGTGTCAGGATGCGCAAGACCACTGATGATAAAGGCTGGGAACACTATGTCTTGGACGATAACCCGCTTCCTTGGGTGATTATGCCCAGCCGGCAGCCCGCACTTCTTATCAGCCCTGAGTCGAACCATCACCTGCTGGCATTCTGTTGCTGGGACAACAGCATCGCCTTCGACTTCTTCCATGCGCTGACCGACGGCACGGGAGCTTACAATGTGCTGCGCACCCTGCTCTACGAGTATTGCAGCCGTCGATACGACAAGGACTTGAGCCGTGAGGGTGTGCGTGTGGCAGGCGACGTTATCAGCCCGGAAGAGTTGACCGACCCCGGTTCGACGCCACGTCCCGAAAGCCTGAATCCGCTACCCGTACCACCACAGCCACTTCCCTTAAACCTCAGCAAAGAGGCCGTCGTACCTTTGAACGACGCGCCGGAAACGGTATGCATCGAAATCGACGAGCATCAGATGATGAAATACATCTCTGGCGAAGACACCTCTCCAGCCACATTGGTATCGTTGCTCGTGGCTCGTGTCATAGCCCGGCTGCACGGCGACAACACAGAGGCTGTCCCTGTGGCGACATTAGCCATCAACCAGCGTCCGGCACTTGGCAAGCCACTCGCCTCACCGTCGTTGGCTTCTGCGCTGCGGCTATCGCTGAATCGCGAAATGAGGAATCTGCCTCTCGACATGCAGCAGACCATCTTCAGAGGCATGGTAATACTACAGTCGCATGCCGACAACGTGGCTAATGGTTTTTGGCAACTGAGAGACAGGATGAATCAGTTGGACCAGATTCCCACCGTAATGGGCCGACATCAGGCCATGCAAGGCACCTACGAACGGTCACTCAGTTCCGGCACTTTCGTCGTGAGCTACGTGGGCAAGGCCAGTTTCGGTGCCGCCGAGCGTTATGTCACCAATTTCTACACGGAGGTGTGGACGCATTACGCCCTCACCATCGAGATGAGTGCGGCTGGCGGAAAGTTCTGCATCAGCTGGATGCAGCGTTTCTCCTCGGACGTCTATCTTAATGCCCTGTTTGACGAGATGAGACAGCTGGGTCTTGAAGCCACCATCTCATGGCGACGCCCTACGTTGGTCGCTACTATTGACAATTTCATTAAATAAGCAGTGGTAATGGTATTTATCTGACAAAACCATAACAACTATGAATATCACCAAATTTCGTAACAGCACCTTTATATTTCTGATTGCTCTGCTTGCGATGGCTCACACTGTTAAAGCACAGGACGAGACCATAGTGTTCACGCCACAGTGGACGGCGCAGGCTCAGTTTGCAGGTTACTACGTGGCTGAATCAATGGGCTTTTACAGCGAGGCAGGATTGGATGTGCGCATAGAACATCCGTCGGCCACCTCGTCGGCCATGAGCCGTCTGCATTCCGGCAGATGTCAGGCCACAACACTAACCCTCTGCCAAGCCATGGAGACAGTGGATGAAGGCACACCGCTGGTGAACATACTTCAAACATCGATGAACAACGCCATGGTCATCGTCTCTGCCCGCAATCAGGATCCTCTCACTCAGAAAGGCGCCCGTGTAGGCATCTGGAGCGTGGGCTTCGGTCAACTCGCCATCTGCATGAGCACCAAAGACCACCTTGACTATGAGTGGGTGCGTTTCGCCCAAAACGTCAACCTCTTCGTTTCAGGAGCACTCGATGCCACAGTGGCTATGAGCTACAACGAATACTACCAGCTGATGCAGGCAGGCGTCGAGATGACCGACACTAACGTGTATCGCTTCTGCGACCACGGCTACAACGTGCAGGAAGACGGCGTTTACATGACATGGGATTATTATGAAAAGCATAAGGAACAGGCGCTCCGCTTTGCCGAAGCTAGCCGCAGAGGCTGGGAATGGGCAGCTGAGCATCCCGAAGAGACCTTGGACATCGTGATGCAGTATGTCGAAAAGGATCGCGTCGCCACCAACCGTGTGATGCAGAAACTGATGCTTCAAGAAGTGCTGCGCCTGCAGGTGGATCGCGAATCACAAAAACGCGAGTTCCGTCTGCGTCCCGACATGGTTCAACAAGCCAGCCAGCTGATGGTGGAAAACCAGATGCTGAGCCGCGAGATAACATACGATGAAATAACTGATAAACGATAAATATGAAAAAAATATTTGCATATATCCGTTCAAAACTCTCAGTGAGAGTCAGTATTGGCGTGGTGTTTTTTGCAGCCATCATATTTACCGTCGCCCTCGGATTCCTGTTCTACGAGTCGCGTGATGCCGTACGCGAAGAGGCTGTCAGCAAAGCCACACGTATTCTCGACAACACTTCGCTTCAAGTCGAAGGCATCATGAACCGTGTGGAAGTAGCATCAAACTTGAACAAATGGCTGGTTGAGCGTCATCTCGACAATGCCGAATCGATGTTCGTATATAGTCGAAGCATATTGCACAACAATCCTGACTTCTATAACGCCTCCATCGCCTTCGAGCCTTATTATTTCAAGGAAAAAGGACGCTACTTCTCGGCCTACACCAAGCACATCGGCGACTCGATACGCACCATACAGGGCGGCAGCGACAACTACCAGTATTTCTACGCTGATTGGTATCTGATGCCATTCCTGCTTGACAAACCGAGCTGGACTGAGCCTTACATGGATCTCGACGTCGCCACCAACACCAGAGAGATGGTGACCAGCTATTGCCAGACCATCAACGATCAGCAAGGCCGTAAAGTAGGCGTAATCAACATCAGCCTCTCCATCACCTGGCTCTCGCAAACCGTCTCAGCCACTAAGCCATATCCCAACTCCTACAGCATCATGATAGGACGTGGAGGCACATATTTCGTACATCCCGACCCGGAAAAGATCACCCGTCAGAGTATTTTCACGCAAACGTTGGAACATCCCGACCCGGAACTGACCGACTTGGGTCATGCCATGACACGCGGCGAGGAAGGAATGAAGAGCATGAAACTCAACGGCGAGAACTGCTATGTGTTTTATAAGCCTCTCGGCAAGACTGGCTGCTCGATGGCTATTGTCTGCCCCGAAAGCGATATCTTCCGCGGCTTCAACCGTCTGCAAAACAGCGTAAGGATTATCGTGTTGGTGGGCTTATTGCTTATGCTGTACTTCTTCATCCGCATCATCACAAACGAGCTCCATCCGCTCCGACAGCTTGCCGATGAGGCTGAGACAATAGCATCGGGACAGTTCAACGCACAGCTGCCCGACTTCAAGCGCGTGGATGAGATAGGACAGCTGAGCCACTCGTTTGGCAATATGCAGCAGTCGTTGGTGAAATATATCGAAGAGCTGAAGAATACCACCGCCCAGAAGGCGTCGATAGAGAGCGACCTCCGCATTGCCAGCGCCATCCAGAAGGGTATGCTGCCCGATAAATTTCCTACCAAGACCGACCGCGACGATGTGCAGATTTATGCTTCGCTGACACCTGCCAAAGATGTCGGCGGCGACCTGTTCGACTTCTACTTCCGCGATGAGAAGCTCTTCTTCTGCATAGGCGACGTGTCGGGCAAAGGCGTGCCTGCCTCACTTTTCATGGCGGTCACCCGTTCCACATTCCGCACCGTGTCGGCTCACGAGTCGATGCCCGACCGCATCGTCACCATCATGAACAAGACCATCGCCGACATGAACAAAAACAACATGTTCGTCACCCTCTTCGTCGGTGTGCTCGACCTGCCTACAGGCCGTCTGCATTACAGCAATGCCGGTCACGACGCTCCTCTGCTCGTTGGCGCTGGCGTTGGTGAGCTGCCTTGCGACCCTAACATCCCTGTCGGCTTCATGCCTGATTGGAAATATACACTGCAAGAAGCGCAAATCTTCACCGGCACCACCATCTTCCTCTTCACCGACGGACTCACCGAGGCCATGGATGCCGACAAAAACCTGTTCCAAATGGAACGTGTCAACGAGGTGGCGACAAAGGCACTTGCACAACAGCAGCAGGAGCCTCAACAGCTCATCAATAAGATGACCGAGGCTGTGCATCACTTCGTAGGCGACGCCGAACAGAGCGACGACCTCACCATGATGGCAATACAATATATCATGCAGCAAAGCGACGCCATCATGCGAAAAAGCATAGTGCTGCCTAACGACATTCAAGAAGTGCCTCGACTGAACACCTTTGTTGAAGAGATATGCCAGACCGTTGGCTTAGATGAAATAGAAACTATGAAGGTCAAATTGGCCATTGAAGAGGCCGTGGTCAACGTTATGAAATACGCCTACCCTGCCGGTCAGAAAGGCGATGTGACCATTGAAGCAGCCTCCAACGATGTGCGTCTGAAGTTCACCATCATCGACAGCGGCAAGCCGTTCGACCCTACCGTTCAGTCGGAAGTCGACACCACCCTCTCAGCCGACGAACGCAAAATCGGCGGACTGGGCATCCACATCATGCGACAGAATATGGATTCAATCAACTATGAAAGAATAGATAATTTAAATGTGCTAACACTAAGAAAAAAGATATTACCATGACAACAACGATTAAAGAACAAGACGGCAAAATGGTTGCCATTCTGGAAGGTACTCTCGACACTGCAGCGGCTGCAGAAACCGAAAAGGCAATGAGTCCTCTCAACAACGCTGACAAAGACGTCATCCTCGACTGCACCGACCTGGCGTATATTTCGTCGGCAGGTCTGCGCATATTCCTTGGCATCCTGCAAAGCGCCCGTATCAAAGGCCGCCATGTCTATATCAAAGGTATCAACGATTCAGTCCGCAGCGTCTTCACCATCACCGGATTCAGCAATATATTTGAATTTATCTAAACAACATTTAAGATTAAATCTTTAAATTTTAAATTTTGAATTTAAAATATTAATGGAAGAAAACGTTAAACTTGATCCGCATTGCGAGATGCTGATGCAGCAGTTCCAGCAGCTGCGTCCTAAGCTGCAGCAGCTGGCTGACGAGGCCTGCGCACAACTACGCAAAGCCCTCGACGAGCAGGGTATCTACATCACCGCCATGGAACACAGGGTGAAGACCGAGAAGTCGCTCCGAGGAAAGCTTGAGCTGAAAGGTGCCAAATACAAGAGCATCGACGACATCACCGACCTTGTTGGTCTGCGCGTCATCACCTTCTACACCGACGAGGTGGATAAGGTGGCGGCCATAGCCAAACGTGTGTTCGACATCGACTGGCAGGAGAGCGTCGACAAACGAAAACTGCACAATCTCGACTCATTCGGTTACAACTCGCTGCACTACATCTGCCGTTTGAAGTCAGGCGGTCCGCGTTTTGAGCTGCAGATGCGCACGGCTCTGCAACACGTATGGTCAACCATCGAACACGACACCGGCTACAAAGGCGATGTCAAGGTCCCTGATGTGTATCTGCGACAGTTTAACCGTCTGGCAGGCATGATGGAACTGATTGACGACGAGTTCAGCCGTCTGCGCGTTGTCCTCACCGAATACCGCCGCCATACATTGTCGCTGGTAAAGAGCGGCAAACTTGACGATGTGCCACTGTCGCCCGACACTTTCCGCAGTTATCTCGAGCTGCATCCGTTCGACCGGTTAAACGGTCGCATCGCCGCAGTCAACCAAGCCGAGATCTTCCCTGTATCGGTGATGTCTTATCTGCCGGTGCTTGAGTCGTTCGGTCTTGAGACTCTCTGCGACGTCCAGCGTTTTATCGATGACAACAGCGACGATGCCTACGAGCTGGCTATCTCGCAGCTGGCTATTACCGACCTCGACATACTGTCGTCGAGCACCGCCCTGCAGTATCTCTGTATGGTCAATGTTCTAAAACACGACGGCGGACGCGACGGCCTGAAAGCGTTCTACGACCTCATCAACGGCGAAAGCGACGCCAACGGTATGATTGCCGACATGATGATGGAGCAAGCTCAGACCTTGCCTTTTATGCAAAAGAAAAAATAACACTATGGCAAACAAACCTTTGAATACAGCTATTCTTGACCGCGCCATTATCTTTGCGGTAAAAGCCCATACCGGCACAGAACGCCGCGGCAAGGGCTATCCATATATAGTACATCCAATGGAGGCGGTGGAAATTGTCGCTACGATGACAAAAGACCAGGAACTTCTTGCCGCCGCAATTCTGCACGACACGGTTGAAGACACCAATGTCACTGTTGATCAGATTCGTGATGAATTTGGCGACCGTGTGGCTGAGCTGGTGGCCTCCGAAAGCGATGTGATGCCTGTAGGCGTTTCTGAGGAAGACAGTTGGCACGCCCGCAAACAGGCAGCTATCGACAGGCTTTCCAAGGCCAGCCGCGAAGCCAAGATGGTGGCGTTAGGCGACAAACTGTCGAACATGAGAGCCATAGCCCGCGACTATGCCGTACAGGGCGACAAGCTCTGGAACCTCTTCCACGTCAAAGACCGCAAGGATCACGAGTGGCACTACCGCGGACTCGCCGACGCCCTCAAAGAGCTGGAAGACACCTTCGCATATCAGGAATTCATAAAACTTATAAATCAAGTATTTGCATAATGGAAGCTATCAAGATATCACTTAACGACTACGTCCTCTCAGGCGGCGGTTTCAACGGAGAAAGCTACGACAGCAAAACCGACCCCACCGTGATGCTGAAACTCTATTTCCACGGCAAGATACAGCAGCCATTGGACGAGATGAACCTTGCCCGCAAGGTCTATGAAATGGGTATCCCGACACCCGAACCAGGCGAATATGTAGTCACCGAAGACGGACGCTACGGAATCCGATTCAAGAGAATCGTTGGGAAGAAATCCTATTCGAGGGCTTCGGGCGACAATCCGGAGAAGGTGGCGCAATATGCCGCCGAATTTGCCCAGATGTGCCGTCAGCTGCATTCCACCCATGTCGACACCACAGCGTTTGAGAATGTGAAAGACCGCTACTACCGGCTGCTGAGCGAAAACCCGTTTTTTACTACGGCCGAAAAAGACAAGCTCGCCAAATTCATTGCCGACACCCCCGACGAGGATACCGCTATCCACGGCGACCTGCAGTTCAGCAACGCCATCTTTGTGGGCGAGAAACGTTATTTCATCGACCTTGGCGACTTCTGCTGGGGCAACCATCTTTTCGATATCGGCATGGTATATCTCTGCTGCTGTCTCAACGGCGAAAAGTTTACCCAAGAAACCTTCCACATGTCAAACGCGGTGGCCATGAAGTTCTGGGAGCATTTCGCCCCTGTGTATTTCGGTGAAGGCATCCCGCTCAAAGAAATCAATGAGCAGGTGCGTCCATTCGCCGGTCTCAAAACACTCATTGTCGAGCGCGACACCAAATGCCCGATGCCCGAGTTCCGTGCAGCTCTGAGTTCTATTCTTTAAAAAAACGAATACAACAAAATAATGATCGAGACAAAAATATATATAGGTCTTAACGATGCCACCACCAAGCAGCAGGAGCACAACACTGATACGTATATCGATATCATGAAGTACGTCTGCAAGAGTCATCATGTGCCGTTTTCGTTTTCAGTCAGAGAAGGCGGATATTTCCACGAAAATGGCGACTACACGCAAGAGCAGACTCTCGTTCTCTCGCTCATCGATGCCGATAAGCAGATAGTCGAAGCCATCGCAAAAGACCTATGCGCTTTCTTCCATCAAGAAAGTGTGATGGTGACAGAAAGTGTGATAAATGTCAGTTTTATTAAGGATGATCTTAATCTGAAATAAAGTTGGAGAATTCCAAAAAATCATCTATTTTTGCATTCAACTTTACTATTAGATTTATGATAAGATTTAAAACCACATTGATGCTCGCAGCCATCATCATTTGCTGCGCAGGTATTTTCACTTCGTGCAAAAAAGAAACCAGCACAAACAACCCGATTCCGGGCAGCAGCCCAAAGAAAGCTCTTTTGGTCATTCTCGACGGCTGGGGCATAGGCGACCAAGGCGAGGACGATGTCATCGCCAATACTCCCACGCCTTATATCGACTACCTCAATGCCACCTATCCTCACTCACAGCTTCAGGCTTCGGGCGAATACGTGGGGCTTCCAAATGGACAAATGGGAAATTCAGAAACCGGACACCTCAACATCGGTGCCGGACGCGTCGTCTATCAGGATCTGGTGATGATAAACCACGCCTGTGACGACAACTCCATCTTGCAAAACCCCGAAATCGTGTCGGCTTACAGCTATGCACAATCCACCGGCAAGAGCCTTCATCTTATGGGCTTGACATCCGACGGCGGCGTCCACTCCTCAATAGACCACCTCTTTAAACTCATCGATATCGCCAAGATGTACGACATCGAAAACTGCTACGTGCACTGCTTCATGGACGGTCGCGACACCGACCCTATGTCGGGCAAAGGCTTCGTCATCGACCTGCAGCAGCATATGGCTGAGGCAGGAACAGGCGTTGTGGCAACTGTCATCGGACGTTACTACGCCATGGACCGCGACAACAACTGGGACCGTATCAAGCTGGGTTACGACCTGCTCGTACATGGCCAGGGTCGTGAGGTGACCGACATGGTCGAAGGCATACAGTCGTGCTACGACTCGCACACGCCTGAACACAAAAACACCGACGAGTTTATGGAACCGCTCGTCAACAGCAACGTTGACGGACGTATCAAAGACGGCGACGTCGTCATCTTCTTCAACTTCCGCAGCGACCGCGCCAAAGAAATGACCATCGCGCTCACTCAGCATGATATCCCGGAACATGACATGCAGACAATTCCTGATCTCCAGTACTACTGCATGACACCATACGACGACTCTTTCACAGGCATACACGTCATCTTCCCTAAAGGAAATGTTGAGAATACCCTTGGCGAATACATCGCAAGCAAAGGTCTGAAGCAGCTGCACGCCGCCGAGACCGAGAAATATGCCCATGTCACCTCCTTCATCAACGGAGGACGCGAAGAGCCGTTCGAGGGTGAAGACCGCATCCTGGTGAACTCTCCAGCGGTGGCGACCTACGACCTGCAGCCCGAAATGTCGGCCTACGAGTTGAAAGACCGTCTCATCGAGGCGCTCAACACCAACCGCTACGACTGGATTGTGGTGAATTTCGCCAACGCCGACATGGTGGGTCACACAGGGGTTTACTCCGCCATCCAAACGGCAGTGCAGACTATCGACCAGTGTCTGAGCGAGCTGGTGGAGGCAGCCAAAGCGAAGGGCTATGAAGTCGTCATCACTGCCGACCACGGCAATGCCGACCATGCCATCAACGACGACGGCACACCAAACACCGCCCACTCCACCAACCCTGTCCCTTTCATCTACGTGACAGAGAACACTAACGCAAGAGTGCAAAACGGCGTCCTGGCCGACATCGCACCTTCCATCCTCCACATCATGGGACTTTCGCAACCACAGGAAATGACAGGCCAGTGCCTAATTAATGAATAACACAAATCCAACAAAATGATTGATAATAACTCTGTACATAAAACCGAACTTATTCGTACCAGCCAGAGCTGGGACGGCATCGAACTCCCCGACTATCCAGTGGGTAAGCCTGAAATAGTTGGAATTAAATACGAAATCCCTGCTGGACAGAAACTAAATTGGCATCATCATCCTGTGATGAACCATGGCATCCTGGTTCAAGGCGAGCTCACCATCATAAGCCTCGACGGCAACGAGAAGACCGTTCACGAAGGCGAAGCCGTCGTCGAGATGGTAGGCACCATCCACCACGGTGAAAACCGCGGCACGAAGTCTGTCATTCTCTACATGTTCTACCTCTCGCAGGAAGGTATTCCGCTATCAGTGCAGCACCCCGAGATACCACTGTAACAGCATCCTATTTTCCTCCAATTCCTCCAATTCCTACGATTCCTACAATTCCTACGCGTAGTAATCTTCGGAATCATCGTAATCATCGTATTTGTCCTATTCGTCCTATCAGACTTATTGGCCATATCTAGAGTCTCTCGAATAGCGCCAGCGGTCTAGAAAAGTGCAACGTTCTAGTTGAGCGCAGCGGTCTAGCAATCTCCGCGGCTTGATGGTTACTACTCAACACTTTGTTCCGTCCAGCCGCGGTTCCAATGTTCCTCTTTTGGTTCCCGCATCAATACAATGTCCCCGGGCAATTGTGAGTGTGTGGGCGGGAAAGCGGTGTTCGCTTCCGCGCTGCCTTAAAAGCCTTTTTGCCCCCTGCAAGGGCTTCGCAAGCTGGTCTAAAAAAAATCTCCACCCTACGGGTAGTATTTTTTTTGCCCAGCCCTTGCATGGGGAACCCCGCTCAGTGTTAACGGCACAATTGAAAGTCCCTGGGGCGCAAGCTAAAGCTCACGCCCCTCAACCGCTACCATGCAACTGCAAAATTTGAACGCACTTCAAAAAGGCTTTTAGGCGGCAGCTTGGTCGCTCGCTCGTGGCTGCCTCTCGGCGGGGTTCTCATACAATTCAAACGTCTCTGCTCCTTTGAATGCAACAGCACAATTTAATGTCCCTGCATCCAAATCCCGCCGCCAGCCCCTTGTGTTAAAGCGCGCCGCCCGGCGGGGTGGCAGGGGTCTGCCTTTTTCAGCCGTCATTTAGTGTTCCCGTATAACACAACGTTTTTTCATTCTTTAATGCCTGTCAGTAATTCAAACGGAACATCGGCTGCAAAAGTCAGCCCCTAACAGCTGCGGGCTACTCAGCGGTTTTCATTCCGTCTCGCATTGTTTGCTTTTGCAAGTCTCAATTGTTGTGTCATCCGTTTCGTGTTTTCGTTGCAAAAACCGCCTCCGTGCCACCTCCCAGCTGCTGCCACCCCGCACGCGCGTCGCGCGCACCCTACAGCAAAAAACTTCGTTTTTGCTTCCGGGCCCCCGTCCTATCGGCCGGGGGAGGCACGCGGTGCGACCTCACTTGAGCTGCGTCCGGTCGTTCCACTTCCCTCCCTTGCCCAGACCCACATGTTTTTTGGCAGCTGCAAAGCACAACGTTTACTGACTTCATTGAATGGCGCAGCATCAGTATAGCGACAGCCGTCTCCCAGCGGGAACCCTCGGCTGACGCTACACTCATGCTGCTACAGCAAAACACAATGATTCCTTTTTTTGGGTTCCTGACTTCTACACAATGTTCCCGGGCAAAGGCAAAATCTTTCGTTCCGCTTCTCTTCACTCAAGAATTTGCCGACAGTGTCGCGTCCCCACCCAACCCACCCTTTTAGGTGTGGCATCTTTTTGAAAATATCAATAAAATAAAGCGATTCCAATCCTTTTAGTGTTTCCTTTTTGATTCTGAAAAACATCTCGTTTTCGTCTTTTATTGATTGCCGCAGCATCAGCATATCGACAGCCGTATCCCAGTGGGAACCCCTCGGCTGACGACATGCTCATGCCGCTTCCGGGCAACACAATGCATCTCTTTTTTTGTTCCTGACCTCTACACAATGTTCCTGCTGTAGCAAGAGCTTCGGCTGCGTTCTTCTCTCCATTTCGCGGTTCTCGGTGTCGTATCCCAAAGGGAACCCTCGACACCTCGACCGCTCATTCCGTTCATCACTTCGCCAAAGCACTTGCGAAAACGCATGTCCCCAACCCACCCACCCTTTTTAAGTGGCTGCTTCTTTTTATTGTTTCTGAATAAAACCGAGGTCTCTTAATTCTCTGAGTGCTCCGGTTTTTAAGAAAAAAAATAATTGCTTGGTGATTCAAAAATTCAAAAAAAATGATGCAAAATTAGCCCTGATTGCCTAGTCCGTCAAGGTCAAGCCCTTCGGGTTTTTGGAAAAAAATCTTCCTTTTTTCCGCTTCTCTCCAAAAAGAGTATTTTTTTGCAAAAAACCTTGACTGCCGTCGGCTATCATGGCTGGCAAAAAAAGCATCTTTTTTTTATTTTTTTGTTTCTTCTTCGTTTTGGTGAAAAATTTTAATACTGCTGTCGCTTCTCCTTTATAAACTACGCAACAAAGCGCAACAAACAGCAGTTCAAACCGATGTAATTTTCACACTAGTTTCTTTTTTATTATTGCTTTCACAATCAACTTATTATTCACTAAAAAACAATAAAACTATGGGAAAAACTAAAAAACGCAACTGCCCGGGCAACGGCCTTATGCCGCTAATCGACTTCATCTCCAAAACAGACCAGGAGAAAATCAAAATCGCCAAAAATATCCTCTATCCGCTCATCAAGCTGCTCAACATCGGTCTCAAGTATGTAGCCAAGAAGAAAACGCCTTACCAATATGCTGTCTCGCAGATGGTTCGTCGTGCGCTCCATACCACCGACCAAAAGCACGAGTTCTCCATCGACCTACACGAGATCATCTTCTCTCGTGGCAGCCTTCCAAATGCTCAGGTCGAGGCAGTCACCTTCCACGACCACATGTGCGAAATCCTGATGAGCGACAACTCCGGCTACGGTGATGCACGTCCCGACGACATCTCCATGGTGCTCTTCTTAAACTTCACCAAGCAGGAGGTCGCCTACTATCTCCAAGGCTACACTCGTTCAACAGCCTCGTGCCCCTATGAGCTTCCTGAGCGTTGGACAGGCGACACAATCAACGTCTTTATCGCCATGTATTCAGCCGACAAAAAACTCGTCTCCGACTCGGAGTATCTCGGGGAATACATCTCCCAATAAGGTTTATCTACGCAACAAAGCGCAACAAACGGCAATTCAAACCGATGTCCTCTTTGGCATCGGTTTTTTATTTACTTTGCAGCCAACCTTGTAAGGATTAAAGCAGGGTCTTCTCCCTACCAACTCCCTACCAAGGCTACCTAATAAACAATTTTTTATTAACTCAAAACATTTAAAGATTATGGGTACCATTAAACAAGGAATCCTCGGAGGTTTCTCCGGTAAAGTAGGAACCGTCATCGGTTCGTCATGGAAGGGCATCAGCTACATGCGTGGCCAGGCTCAGCACGTTAAAAATCCTCGCTCAGCAGGACAGGTCAATCAGCGTAGTAAGTTCAATCTCGTTCTGAACTTTCTCCAGCCAAATGTGCCGTACATCCGCATCGGCTACAAATCACAGGCTGCTAAGCAAACCGAGTTCAACGCAGCGTTCTCGTATCACATCAAGAACGCCGTCACTGGCAGCTATCCTAACTATGCCATGGACTACACCAAGGTCGTAGTTTCAAAGGGTAGCCTCACTCAGGTCACTGATGGCGCGGTCAACTGGACTGCAGCGCAGACCAAGCTCACCTTCAGCTGGACCGACAACAGCGGCGTAGGTAATGCATTGGCAACCGACAAAGCCATGCCTTTCATCTACAACAAGACCAAAAACGAAACCATCTATAACACTGCAGGTGCAACTCGTGCCACCCACACCATGGATGTAACTGTGCCTAACAACTGGGAAGGTGACAAAGTTGAGGTTTACCTCGGCATGGTGTCTGAGGATGGTGCATTGGTCGCTGATTCTCTCTACCTCGGTGAGTTGACTCTCAGCGCAGCTTAAACCCTTAAAACCGCTGTACCATGGGAACTATTAAGCAAGGTATTCTCGGGGGGTTCAACGGCAAAGTCGGCACTGTGGTAGGCTCTTCCTGGAAAGGCACCGCCTACATGCGTGGTCGCGCACAGCACATTAAGAACCCCCGCACGGCGGGGCAAATCTACCAGCGCAATGCAATGAAAGCCATTGCGCTGGCTTTGCGTCCGATAGCTCCCACGCTTGGCATCACTTTCGCCAAAAGTGCAGGAAAAATGTCAGGCTACAACAAAGCTGTATCAGTCAACTTTAAAAAGGCTATCGTCAATCAAGACGGCGAACCTGTAGTTGACTATTCCAAACTCATCCTCTCGAAAGGAACTCTTACGCCGTTCGACTATCTCAACATCGACGATATGTCCGAAAACGGCCACTACTACCTGTCAACTGTCAATAATGACAATTCGCAGGTCGATTACGAAGGTCTCATCTTCTTCATCTACGATCCGACTGAGGGCAGCTGGTTCACTGGAGTCATCAAGCAGCACTTCCACACTGGCGAAACATTGGAATTCAATGGCGTGCCGCTCTACGGCGACCAAGAATACCTGGCGTTCGCTTGCGCTTACGACCCAGCCACTGGTGCTGTCTCAGATCCTATCCCGGATGTCGAAGCTATGGGCGGTTAATCCTAAAATTTCAAAAACAATATAAAGATTATGGGTAAAATAAAACAAGGAATTTTAGGCGGTTTCAATGGCAAAGTCGGTACCGTAGTAGGCGCTTCCTGGAAAGGAATCGCCTACATGCGTGGCATGCCTCAACATTATACAACTCAGGCCACTTGGGGCACTCTGTTCTGCCAGCGTGCGCTGAGCGCCATCATCGAGGTGCTTCGCCCCATCGCTTCAACCTTGCGGTTGACTTTTGGCGATTACGATCACAGAATGTCAACATTCAACAAAGCAGTCAAGATAAATTATCCCTGTGCCATCGAAAACCATGGCGGCGAGCCAGTCGTGATTTATAAAAAGCTGCAGCTTTCAAAAGGCTTTCTCCAGTGTTTTGATATGTTTGCTATCGACGATGCTGCTGAAAACGGTCATTGGTTTGTTGCAGCTATTCAATATGATGACTCCGAAGTGGCCTATCCTGGCTTCATCATTATTCTGTATAACCCTGAAGATAATTCATGGTTCACTTACGTTCACGACCAACCTTTCACCTCAGGAACTTCGCTAGAAGTTCAAGGCATTCCGCTCAAAGGTGATATGGAACTCCTTGGTTGGGCTTTTGTTTACGACAAATCACTCGGCCAAGTCTCTAACGCTTGCTTGGATTTCCACAGCATGCATATCAATGAAGATGAAGATTAACAATTAAATTTTTAAAACTATGGGAACAATTAAACAAGGCGTTTTAGGAGGTTTTTCCGGCAAGGTTGGCACCGTCATCGGTGCTAGCTGGAAAGGCACCGCATATATGCGTGGCCAAGCCACTCATGTCAAAAACCCTCGCACTGCTGCGCAAATCGCGCAGCGCACAAAGATGGAATTCGCTCGCAACTTCCTGCAGCCAGCTGCAGAGTTCATCAATCTAGGCTTCAAAGATGTCGCTAAACATCAGTCGCCGCTCAACTATGCGGCTTCACAAATGATGCGCAACGCCATCTACGGCGACTACCCTGATTATTCTCCAGTTTATTCAAAGCTAGTTTGGTCTCACGGCCTTCTCACTCCACCAGTGGTGGAAACAGTCTATGCCAACTATGACGCATTAGATTTCTTGTGGCAGGACAACTCAGGCTCCGGCAACGCCAAAGCCGATGATATTTCTATGGTCGTTGTCTGCAGTGAAGAAAAGCAAGAGATCAAGTATTTTATGAACGGCTTCACACGCTCAACCAAGAGCACACATTGCGAATTACCCGAAAGTTGGGTTGACGATCACGTCCACATCTACATCACAATGCGCTCAGCCGATGGCAAACTCATCTCAAACTCCCACTATTGTGGTGAGTTCTTACTCGAATAACAAAAAAACCGCTTTGAGGCGGTTTTTTTATGCTTAAATGAAAAAAAGTTTTTATCTTTGTGGTGCTAAATCATTAGCAGACTCAGTTAAAGTTCTGGTGCATTTATGTCTTCATAGATGCACTTTTTTTTCTTAGTTTTTTTCGTCTACCCTACAGCTACCCAATTCAATTCCAATCTCCTGTATAGTATTTTTATCAATCTTCGCAAACCCTTGTTTTTCCTAGTAAAAATCATTGCTTTTACTTGCTTTTGCTAGGATGATAGTAATGTCTTCGGTGGCTACATAGTGGCTACATGGGAAAGAAAAATCCCCTGTAAATCGTTGATTTACAAGGGATTACATCTAAAAAATCCGTACCCAGGGCCGATATTTTCAATACCACCAACTGAATACATCTGATAATAACTATATTGATTGTCAATTATTTACAAAAATAACTTTTCTCTTATTTTCACTTGAAATCACTCCTTTTGTCGCCTCGGCCCCACCTAGGCCCCACCGTTTTTTGCCTTTTTTCATCCTCAAAGGAGCATTTTCCACCTGCAAAACTATAAAAATTTTCATTACTCTGTAAAGAAATTTTTTACTCCGTAAAACTATCCTTTACAACCAACCCAAAATCTTCCCAATTCATTGTCTATCAATGGAATTGTTGAAAACTTTTTTCATTTTTTTTGTAGTTTGTTTCACTTATTTTTCGTATCTTTGCATCAAACAAAACCCCAAAATATTCATTTTTTTAATCTAAAATTTATACTTATGTCATCTGCTAAAAAAATCAAGAAGACTGGTTTCATTTATTACATCAGCAAAGGTACCGACAATCCGAAAATTTTCGCAAAACTCACCGCTGACGGTCGCGAAAGCCTCCACCTTGAATATTATTTCGGTCACAAAGAAGTCGTTGATGAAGAAACCGGTCAGGTGGTAGTAAAGAAAGACCGTCGCAAGGAATCGCTTAAACTCTATCTCTGGCAAGCGCCTCGCACGCCTCAGGAACGCCAACAGAACCGCGACACCCTCGAACTCGCTCAAAAAATCCGTCTTGAGAAAGCCCAAGAGCTGCTCGAGATGGAAGAAGGCTACCGTCTCCGAAAAGACCGCAACATCAATTTTCTGGACTATTTCCAGACTTACATCGACAATTACACAAAGAAGGATATCCGCATGATTGTGATGGCACTCAACCGCTTTAAAGACTTCCTGAAATCAAAGCCCGAGTACAAGCGTTTCACCTACTGCATCAAGCCTGAGCAAATCAAGAAAGACATGATGGTTCAATTTGCCGAATATCTTCAGACCCGCTCCAGAGGCGAAGGCGCAAAATCATGCTTCCAACGTTTCAAAAAGGTTATCAACTACGCTCTCGAGCACGATGTCATACGCAAAAATCCCTGCACTGGCATCACCATCAAGGTCGATGACCAGATCTTGCGCAAAGACGTGTTGTCACCCGATGAGATGGAGAAGCTCTTTGCCACCCACGACCCCAAGCAAAGCAACGTTATCCGTCGTGCCTTCATCTTCTGTCTCTATTGTGGTTTAAGATATTGTGATGTCAAAGACCTCACTTTCGCCAATATTGATTATTCCAACAAACTCTTGAAGTTCGAGCAAAACAAGACTAAAGGTCACTCTGCCAGTTCAGGCGTTGTCATCCCGCTCACCGATGAAATACTCAATCTCGTTGGCGAGCCTGCGGAAAACGAGACCAAAGACAACCTCATTTTCAAGCTTCCATCCCACACCATGTGCGTCAAGTCGGTGCAGCGTTGGGTTGACCGTGCCAAAATCAACAAGCACATCACCTGGCACTGCGCACGTCACTCTTTCGCGCTCAACATCCTCAACGGTGGCGCCAACATCAAAACTCTCGGCAGCCTTCTTGGCCACTCTGGTCTGAAGCACACTGAAAAATACGTTCGCGCCGTCGATAGCCTCAAAACTGAAGCCATCAACAGCTTGCCAAAACTCAATATTGCCAACATCTAAATCCTCGAGCCATGAATATCGATTATGAGAAATGTGTTGAGATGTTGCAAAACGACACTCTATCAATGAAATTGGAAAAGCTCGAGAAATGCTTGCTTAAAGATTGTCCCGACTCAGAGTCTTACAATATGTTCCGTTTTTTGTTCAAAAGAGGCCATCTATCCGACAACATCCATCTTGAGCATACCATCGACTATTTCGATGAGGATGTGTCCGACGACAAAATCATCAGCCTTTGCGAACAATATCCCAAATATGAATGGTGGGCGAGGTGTATCATCGAGATGCACCTCCATCACCAGTCGCTCCTGATCGAGCGGAAGCAGCTGATGGCTGAAATCATTTATTACATCTTCGATTATTATCGTGGTGAGATCCTGCCGAAGCTGATGTTTCAAAACATTACGGGCTCACCTCCTCCAAAAAAGCTTTCCATCAAACACGCCCCTCCCATTGCTAATAAATCCCCAATAATATTACCACGCGAACTCGACACAGAACGTTTTAGCAGCTGCCTCAACCGAGCTATAACCGCTGGCTTCATAAAGGTTTCCGACGACTGCAGTCATCTCACCTGGCTTGGCGACAATCAATCCGGCTCCTCTGCCCGACTCGCCTATTTCTGCGGTCTCATTTTCGGTTACAAGATTGACAGCCGTACCAACGGCAATGCTGGCGGGCGTGTCCCCTACACCGCTTTGGAAAACCTCTTTAGTGTCCATCGCCTCGACCGCGCATTAAGACAGGTTCACGAGGCATCCAAACCGCAATTATGGCGCTCACTTTACGATAATTTATTGAAATAGAACACTTTCCACTATTAAAACATAGTGTCCCTTCATAGTGTGCTTAAATTCCCCTTTTATTGTGCTTGATAGTGTGCTTGCCATGCACACTATTTTTGTTTTCAGATACCCTCTAATTTTGCAACGTCGATTGGCACAAAACAGTAAAGGCTAACGCTGTTTTTGAGCCATTCACAGTGGCAAAGATGGGGTCGGAAGTTAGCCCCGCAACCCCTGACAGCCACAATCTTCTAAAAATATGAGTTATGACAGAAGATGAATTAAAGCTTTTGGCCGACATGGTTTCAGCCAACATTATCCGAGCATCGCAGGAAAGCCTCACCACCAAGGCAGTCCTCACAACTCAAGAAGCCATCAAGTACATGGGTGCTTCACAGTCCTATATTTATAAACTGATGATGCGTCGGCAGATTCCTCACTATAAACCCATGGGTAAGCTTTGTTACTTCAAACGGGAGGAACTCGAGGACTGGCTTACAAACAACCGCGTCGCCACCATCGATGAAATCCAACAGAAAGCCAACAACTATTGCATGAAAGGAGGTTCCCATGGACACCGCAACTAAAAAAGCCATCGCCCAAACCAGACTCGAGGATTGGATCGACAGCTGTGCCGTCATCCACCTCCTCCATATCAGCTCACGCACACTCCAGACGCTCCGCACCAACGGCACCATTCCTTATTCCAGGATTAACAATAAGATTTATTACCGTCGTCAAGACATCCAACAAATCCTTGCCGACAATTATCAACCCATCGCAATAGACCTCACCAAACATGGAAAAATCATCAAATAACCCAGCCCGCTTCTCCTTTTTCCCGAAGCCGATTAAAAACACCATCCCATCAGCTAGATTCACCCTGGCTGATGCATACCGCTATATCACCGGCCCGATGGCACGTCAGACAACCCAAGAGCTGCGACTCCAGCCCACTGTCAAAGATGCCCGCACCTTCAAAGCCGCTAACTTCGACTACGTCACCTTCAGCGGCCTCTTCTCAAAGCGAAGCGAAAGCGCCCTAATTGCCCATTCAGGCCTATTATGTCTCGATTTCGACCACCTCGAAAACCTCGAAGAGGTGCGCCAGCAGCTCCTAAACGATGAGTATCTCGAAACCCAGTTATTATTTACATCCCCATCAGGCAACGGCCTCAAATGGATAGTCGAAATTGACTTATCCCAAGCTTCCCATCTCGACTATTTCCTCGGCATCCAAAACTACCTGATGCTCGAATACAACCTCCACGTTGACCCCTCCGGCAAAGACATCTGCCGTGCCTGTTTCCTCCCCCACGACCCTAATTGTTACATCAACCCCAAACAATTATGAAAAAACAATTCAATCCCCTCGAATGGAAAGATAAAAAAGACTCACATGGAGGCTCGTCAGAGCCTCCCATCACATCTCATATTTCTGCCCATTCGCCCTATTTGACCCATAAGACCTATTCTCTGGAATCCGATATCGAGCAGCTGGTCACAGCTGTTGAGAGTTCTATGGTCGATATCGCCCCCGATTACGCCTCCTGGCTCGACATGGCCTTCGCCCTCTCCGATGCCCTCGGCGAATGTGGTCGCTCCTACTTCCACCGTTTAAGCCGTTTCTATCCCTCCTACGATGAGCGTGAAGCCGACAAGCAATTCACAGCCTGTTTAAATTCCCACGGCTCCGGCATCACCATCAAAACCCTTTTCCACCTGGCTAAGCAAGCTGGAATCCTTTTCCCACAATCCCCACTTTCCCCAAATTCCCCAAATGGGGAAACTGGGGAAACAGAGGAAATTGGGGAAACCGAGTCCTCACAGAACCCAGAGTTCTCTGAGCCAATGCCCACATTCTCCCAAGAAATTTACGGACTCCTCCCATCGTTCCTCGAATCTGTCATCAACAAATCAAAAAACTTCGAAGATGCAGATCTTCTCATCCTCGGCACCCTCACCGCCATCTCCGCTTGCCTTCCCAACATCACCGGCATCTACGCTGAGCGTGAAGTTTTTCCAAATCTATTTCTATTTGTTTCAGCCCAAGCTTCAGCAGGAAAGGGAAGACTAACTTTATGCCGCCATCTCATTAAACCCATTCACGATAATCTCAAACGTCTCTATTCCATCGAAATGGACGAGTATAAAACTCTTCAAAACGAATACTCTCAGGATAAGAAAAACCGTGAGCCTCCTATAGAACCTCCTATAAAAACCCTACTAATCCCAGCCAACAGCTCCGCCACTTCAGTGTACCAGGTTCTCAACGACAACGGTGGCGTTGGTCTCATCTTCGAAACCGAAGGCGACACCCTCGCCAACTCGTTTAAGTCTGACTATGGCAACTTTTCCGACGGCTTCCGCAAAGCCTTCCACCACGAAATGATTTCTTATACAAGAAGAAAAGATCGTGAGTTCGTAGAATTAACAAAGCCCAGATTATCAGCACTCCTCTCTGGCACTCCGCACCAAATCCTCGCGCTCATCCCTGATGCCGAAAACGGTCTCTTCAGCCGTTTCATCTTCTACAACATGAATCTCAAGCTCGAATGGAGAGATGTCTTCTCTGAATCTACCGTCTCCCTCGACGATTATTTCATCAATCTTGGTCAGCAGTTTTTCCAGTTCTACCAAACCTTGCAACAATCCCAGCCTATTCGTTTCGAATTGTCTTCCGAACAAAAACAGCAGTTCAACAGTTTCTTTGCCACCGTTCAGGAAGAATATGCCAATCTCTTCGGGCTCGATATTGTCGCCTCCGTCCGCCGCCTCGGTCTCATCACCTTCCGCCTCGCCATGATCCTCACTACGCTCCGCTTGATGGACGGCAAGGAGAAATCTTATATCATCGTCTGCGACGACACCGATTTTCGCACTGTCCTCATCATGGCTCGTGTCCTTCTGCAGCACACCGCCCACGTCTTCGGTACTCTGCCTGCCACTCAAAACACCTCACAAAACAACAGCCAACCCACAAACCGCCAACTCTTTTACGACATGCTCCCTCGCGATTTCAACCGCTCCACCTATCTCGCCATCGCCGCCCAACTCAACATCCCACCCAAAACCGCCGAAAAACAAATCTCCCGCCTCTGCGCCCACGGCCAACTAACCCGCATATCACAAGGAAACTACAGAAAATCATAAAACCCATTAGCCCTATTGGACTTATTGGACCTATCAGCCCCATTTACTGTGTCTTGAAATTTATTTCAAATTTTTGTCAATAAATTCGGATATTGCCAAAAATTTGTATATTTGCGGTTGAATCCCTAAAATTTTCATCAAATATGAAAGATACATTTTACGAATTCTATAAACTACCAGACTCGAAAGTCTATGAAATCTGGGATAAAGGTTTACTGATTGTAGACACTAACGTTTTGTTAGATTTGTATCGTCTTGGTTCAAAGTCACGCGAAGATTTAAAGAAATCAATAGATTTCTTCAAAGATAGAATATGGCTCCCATACCAGGCAGGCTTGGAGTTTCATCGAAATCGCAAATCAGTGATAAATGAGTTGGGTGGCAGCAAATATGATGAGTTTATCAAAACACTAAATGATATTGTTGTACCAAAAGTAAAAGAGTCTTTTAAAACTTTTCAAAGACATCCATGTATTGACTATAGTTATATCGAAAAAGGCATTGAAAAATTTAAAAAAGACTTGGAAAAGAAAGCCTTGGAGTGGAAGAAAGAGTATCCTTTTGATGTGGATAATGACGATGTTTTAGATTGGGTTACAGCCAAGTTTGACGGGAAAGTCGGAGAGGATTTTTCAACAAAGGAACTTCTTGATATATATAACGAAGGCTCTGTAAGGTACAAAGCCGAAGTTCCTCCTGGATATAAAGATGCAAATGATAAAGACAAAAAAGAAGCCGGGCAAAAATATGTTTACGGTGATTTGATTATTTGGAAGTCAGTAATTCAGAAAGCCAAAAAAGACAAGATTGACGTAGTATTTCTAACTAATGATAATAAAGAAGATTGGTATGAGAGATATAAAGGTCAAGCTAAAGGTCCACGATTTGAATTGTTTAGAGAATTTCACAAGGAAACTGGACAAGATATTATCATCATGTCGGAAGCGACTTTCTTAAAAGAGATGAAGGACAAAAACAGCGTAAAAGTAAAAGACTCCTCAATAGAAGATGCATTGCGTGCTTTAGAGCCGAAATATTCCTTTGGATGGTATAATCCCGTAAAATTTACATGGCCATTGATACAGAGTAGCGAAGGCGGGTCTCTCCAAAATGGAATTCTTGACATCCCAATAATTAGCGATGGCGTGAAACCATCAGTGCCTTATAATATATATGATGATGCTCTTATGATGATTGATCCAACAACTGGCTTAATCAACTTTAGAAAGTTGTCTGAACCATTACAAAATCCATATATAAAATTTATTAAGGACGAAGATGATAAGAAAGACGAAAATAAATAATTGTTTGGCATTTACAGATTTATTCCTTTATTAATGTTTTGCGAAAAACCACACAGAAACATTCCTGATCTGCTGTTGTAAAATCTCAATACGTTTCAATAGTTCTTCGAATTCCAGAGAAGTGCCATGAATGAAATTTTTCTGAAGTTCCTGATAATCCTGTTTCCATGCAGCCACACATGAAACAGGTGGAACGATGGTTATGTAAGGCGGATAGTCTTTGTCGTAATCGGCGTACGAAACATGATAGAATTTTCTTCTATGCTCCACAATCTTATGATAAAGTTCCCTATCTGACAGTGCTTTTTCACCAAACGGTGTGTTCATAAGCCTTTCAAGATCATATAGATGTCTCGACATTCTAAAACTACGAGGTTCCGGCTTCTGAAACTCTTCACAAAGCAGGAATGCTTTCTCCAAGAATGTTCGCTCTGGCATAACAACAGGAATAAAACAAACAGCCTCATCATCGTCTTCTGCGAATCTGTCTCTTATCATTGAGCTGATACTACGCATCTCAAAAGGCTCTTTCATCGAAAGACCACTTATTTCGATCTTCACCCTCGATGGCATATAAGTAGAATTATGGTCTGATACACTTTCATAATCAACACAAAGCACTGCTGGATCGGCATCAGTTGAAATGGCAACTCCTTCTTCATCAATGATTTTTGGTGAAACAACAAATCCACTAAGCCCCATTTTTGTTAAGACTGTTTCTAATTGCTTTGCCAAGTCGCCTATAACATATTTATGACATTTTTTTCGCAAGTTTTTCAACTGATTATTATTGTCAATGTTTTCAATAAAGAAACTATGATCTATTGCCAAGTCAATATCCTCAGAAAATCTCTCTATAAGATCCCAGCCTTTGCTAAGACTGGTACCTCCTTTAAACTCTAAAAATGATGCGCACTCTGTTTCAAACAAAGCTTTCAGCACCATTGTCACCCACCAGTCTTTCTCAACGGCATAATCAGGAAGATGTATGCTTTCTGCAACTTGTTGAAGCATCACTTTTCGTTCATTAATATCATGCTGAAGCCAATTCATGTTTGTTTTGTTTGATTATTTCCGAAATAAATTTTCTCACCCAAATTGGTGCAGTTTTCAAATCATCAATATATGTTTTCTCGTCAAGATGCTTCTGCAGCAATCCGGCTATCGTTTGTCTGTGTTCATCGGTCACATTATCTTTACCTATAGATTTAAGAGCTTGTATTAGAGTTGCCATAAAATCGTTTTTGCAAGCGAAATTACGAGGCACACTTCTTTTCAGAGTGATTGTCTGCTCTCTTAAGACAATCCTTCGTGAAGATCCAGAGGTTAGATAAACATAACGCGTAGGCACTTGTGTTGACAACCCCAAAAGATTCTGTGCGGTTTCGCCAGTAGGCAGTATTTGGGCATTGTCACGCCTTGCTATAGCTTTAATCAGTTCATCAACTGAAGGAAACAACACTCCGAATTTTGTTTCAACTGGCTTGTAATAAATACCGTTTGCTATGCGAATCAACAAACCATCATCCACACACTCCGACAATAAACGGCTGATAAACACATCATTACCATGTTGCGCAAAGTCAGAAATGAAATACACCGTTCCCGGTTTGTCTTGTTTAACCTGTTCTCTTATTTTCTCAGCTATACACATTGATTAACCTTTTTTCAGGTAGAAAATTTTTGCAAAACTTTCTACCTAATCCGCCTGCAAAAGTAATAAAAATTTAAATAAATGTTAAAATTTGATATGTTTTTTCACACTCCATGATAGATATAACATTTCCGGCATATTTTCACATTTTTTGCCGAAAAAGTTACTATTTAATGACAAATAATCTGTTTTTCTCTTCCCTTTCATTCTTTTTCCTTATCTTTGCCCCGTGCTAAAATATCTCCTCCATATCACCCTCGCCCTCTGTGCTCTCCTCCTCAGCTGCACCCACTCCGTGCCACCTCAGGAAGACCAACTCTACCGCATCGAGTATTTCTACCAACCCCATCCCGATAGTGCCGCCCGAATCCTCGACACACTCAACATATCAGTGCTTTCCGAGAAAGAACATGCTCATTACTGCCTTTTGAAAGCAAGAACCAATCAACTACGATGGAAAGTCGGTTCCGAAACAGATTCTCTCCTCAGCGTAGCTGAAAGCTATTTTTCAAAAAGCGACGACCAATATTTCGAGGCCATGACCTATTGGACCGTATCCCTTGAAGCCCTGATGACCCGAAAAGGTTCCCAAATAGTACTTGACTATCGTCTCAAAGCATTCCAATGTATCGAGCAATGTCGTCACGTGGATGAGCGTTTTGTGATTTATTCACCCAAACCGACCACAGAGCAAAGGGTTATTGACAACATGAAATACTCCGTCGCAATGAGATTAGGTATGTCATATGCGCAAGATCATTATTATTTAGAAAGCATACATTACCTGAAACCCGTTGAGCAGTTTTACTATGAAAATGATTTTTACAGAATGCACATCACAACAGCTCATGCCCTGGGATTATCGTATATGAGAATAAATGAACCAGACAGCTGTTTGAAATACATAGAGAAAGGGCTGCGGTCAGCTAAACATATTGGCGATGTGGAAGAGTACGCCTTCTATAATTACATATTAGCTCAGCAATATCGCTATCAATATAAGAACAAGCAATACTCCGACAATGAGACAATGGAGGAATTGCTTCGAAAAGCTGTTTCAGAAAGCTGTAAAGGACTGGCCATATTAGGCGACACGCTTACAAAGTACAAATCCGACATTATGGAAGTTCTCGCCTATTCCTATTGCGAACTGCACCAATACGACTCCTGCTGCTACTACGCCAAACAAGTCTATGAAACGCCAAGGTCATTATGGAAAAGCGAAGCCGCACACTATCTTTATCAATCATATCTTGCTTTAGGCGACAACGAAAACGCACTATATTACGCTAATCTGTGCCTCGGCATGAACAATGACAACATTTCTGAGTTGATGGCTGTCACTAAAGTCAAGGAGGAATACGACATCAAAATGGAACTCCAGAAAAAGGAAAGCGAACATAAAATCAAACAAATGTGGCTCTATTTCCTTACAGCGTCGCTCATCATCGCCCTTCTGCTGTTATGGCTTTTCATCTCTCGCTATCGCAAAAACAATGAAATCGAACTCCTAAAAATCAAAAACTCCCAACGCGAGACCCTCATTCAAGGAGTCGCCGCCATCTACAAAAGCCAACACAACGACCGATTGACACGCATCCTTAAGCAATTTGAGAACTCCTACCCCGATGCTTGGGATATCCTAAAAACATCGCATCCAAACCTCAACGAAACAGAGCTGCAAATCATCATACTGTCATTCCTCGGCTTCAGAGTAAAAGAACAAGCCAATCTGATGGGATTGCGCGAAACAACGGTGATGCAATACCGATACAACATCAAGAAAAAAGCAAACTCCGACCAAATATCCGACTTGATAAGCCTATAAAAATCTATATTCAAGTTTTAACAAACCATTGTTTATCAGTCTGTTACAATAACTAAAACCTCCAAAAATCTATATCTGCCACCAACAGTTGGTTTTTTGGCTAAAATTTGTTATACTTTTGCAATAACATGCAACGAAATAACAAATAAAAACATATTCCTATGAAAACACTCAACAAATTGATGCTGTCATTCTTGCTGACATTTGCAACATTACAAGCTTTCGCCTACGACTTTCAGGAAGGCAATCTTCGTTACACCATCATCAGTGCCAATCCGCCGGAGGTCAGCGTGAGCGGACACGCCAACGGCACCTCGGCACTAGGTGCACTTATCATCCCCGAAACCGTTTCGCACGACGGTGTCACCTACACCGTCACCGCAATCGGCGAGCGTGCGTTCCAAAACTGCACTTCACTTTCAGGCGACCTGGTCATCCCCAACACGGTGCGTCGGATTGAGACCGAGGCTTTTGAGTATTGTTCGGGCTTTCACGGCACATTGACGCTCTCCAACCAATTAAACTATATAGGATACCTCGCTTTCCACGTATGCTTCAACCTTACAGGCACTTTGGTGCTTCCCGAAAGCCTCGACATCATCGACCAGGCTGCGTTTGTCGGCTGCAGTGGATTCACCGGTCCGTTGGTTTTGCCACAATGTTCTTATATAGGCAAAGAGGCCTTCCGTGCCTGTAGCGGTTTCACAGGTGACATTGTCATCCCCACCTCCATTACGCACCTCGAAAACGGCATCTTCGCCCATTGTACTGGTTTCGATGGCACCATTGTTCTTCACGACAACATTGAAAACATCGGAAACGGAACATTCCGCTATTGCAGCGGGCTTACTGGGGAGCTCGTCATTCCCGAATCAGTCACCTTTATCGACATCATGGCGTTTTACGACTGCGAGAACCTTACAGGCACCTTGAACATTCCTTCAAGTGTGGTGGGAATTGGGGCAAGTGCCTTTGCCTATTGTTACGGTTTCACTGGCGAATTGGTCATTCCTGAATCCATCAATGAAATTCCACACGGTGCATTCAAGGAGTGTGTCGGGCTTACTTCGGTTGTCATTCCCAATACCGTTACAAAGATTGGGCAATTGCCATCCGAATGTTTCAACAAGGAAGGTGCATTTGAGGGTTGTACCGGCTTGACGGGGACACTGCAGTTGCCTGAAAACCTGATCCGAATAGGAGGAATGGCCTTCAAGGATTGCACTGGCTTAACTGGCGAACTTGTGTTCCCTGCCTCGCTGCAAAGAATTGATGCTGAAGCGTTCAAGGGCTGCACCGGTTTGACCGGCGACCTCATTCTTCCTGCCTCGGTTAGTATCGTCGAACCCGATGCCTTCAGAGGTTGCATCGGATTCAGCAGCCTTCAAATCAAAAATGCCGTTAGCAATGTAAACATTATGCGCAAGGCTTTCTATGGTTGCACTGGAATGCACGACATTGAGTTCACCGAAAAAGTATCTCACATCGGCAGCAATGCCTTTGCCGAAACAGGATGGGAAGCCGACCAACCCAATGGCGTTCTGATGCTGCTCGACTGGTGCCTTGGCTACAAAGGCAACGCCTCAAACCTCGCCTTGCAACTGCCCGAAACCACGAGAGGCATTGCCGACTGCGCTTTCAATGGTAATACCAACATAAAATCCCTCTCCATACCCGACGACTGCCCTATGACCAAAATAAGCGATTCCGCTTTCTACGGTTGCAGCAAACTCGCAGGGCTGTTGACAATTCCCAATGGTATAAAAACAATAGGACAGAGTGCTTTCGAGCGTTGCTCAAAGATAAAAAACCTTGAACTGGCACCGTCGGTTGAATCCCTCGACTATTTTGCGTTTGATTATTGTACTGGTTTGGAAAGCATCACTTCATGGGCCGAAACGCCACCTTTGGTAAAATACTCGTTCTACGATGTAAACACCGGCATCCCGCTTAAGGTGCCTTGTGGCACTATGGAAGCCTACCAGAACAATTCGCAATGGAGCGCTTTCACCAACATCAGCGAAGTGCCTTTCAAGCTCACGGTTAGCGTTGACCATCCTGACCATGGCACCTGTTCCATCGTCAAACATGGCGACTGCGACAATCCCGAAAGCATCATCCAAGCCACTCCAAACAACGGCCATGAATTCGCGTTTTGGGCTATCGATGGCAACATCGTTTCCTACGACCCAACCTACACCTTCAACCTTGAACACTCTACCTCTTTGAAAGCCCATTTCGATTTTGAAAGTGTTGGCGAAACCAATGAAAATGCATTTGCGCTTTATCCCAATCCAGGGAAGGATGTGCTGAATATCCGAACGGGGTTGCAGGACGCTTGGGTGGAAGTGTATGATATGAGAGGGAGGATGATACACCATCAAGAAATTACCGATGAAACAACTTCGATTAATGCTGAAAATTGGGCTTCGGGAAGTTATGTTTGGAAGGTGGTTTCAAATGGCAAGGAAGCGGAAAATGGGAAATGGATAAAGGAATAATGTTAAACTTTTATACACCTAGAGCTATGAAAAAAGGACAAACAATTCTTTACATTATCTTGACCGCTATTATTGTTGCTATTGTGGCTGCTGTAATAGCATTAATCATAGGCAAAGACATATTACCTATTGGGATCATCGGTGGTGTTGTTGGTCTTGTAGTCGGCATCATTGTCGGTTTGATTGTCAGAAAGAAAAAAGAAAAATAAAACCAATAGGACAATGAAAGCGATAAGGATTTTGATAGTGTTGGTGGGGATGCTGCTGGCGGGATGCCAGGAGAGGAATGAGAAAGTGGAGTGCCGTGAAATAGTGGGGCGAGGCGAGGCGGCGCAACCTTTTGTTGAGGAAGACGGGTATGGATGGGAAGCGAAGCCGGAGCTGACGGAGGATGATTCTGTTGGGCTTGCCATGAGGAGGATGAGGCGGCTGCTTATTGATGATGGACCATTGTATTATTAGAAAATGAAATTAAAAAACATACAACAATGAGAAAAACTAGTTTTATTCTGTTAGCCCTCGCGCTGCTTTTCGGGGGCAACGCTTTTGCCCAGGAGTGGGAATATGCCATTGAATATAATGTTTATTCAAACCCTGAAATGACGCACCAATACTGCGCATACGAAATGTCGAACGGCAATATCATGGTTTGTTCGGCTCGTTGTTTCCAAAGTGGAATGGGCAACGGCAACTTCTACCCGCCGCATCCTGCAATGATTACCTTGTCACCTGACGGGGAATTGTTGGCGCAAAACGATTTCTTCAAGCCTGGCTATTGGGGCGCGTCCTATTATCCGTATGTGTTTGAGAATAATGATGGTGAGGTGTTTGCGCTGATGTCGTACAGCCCCGACCATGATACGGCCTATTTCAACTATTACCAGAACTATGACAATCCACCTGAAGATGCCATCTTTGGGCTGTATAAACTTAACGATCAATTAGAGATTGAGGAAAGCCATGAATACAGCTATCCTATTGATAATTACGAAGCCAGATATTATCAGGGATGGGCCTGGTGGTGCTGCCATTATAGTGGTAACATTTTCATCCATTCGGCGATTATCAACGAGGACAACATTGTGGGTGCTTACACCAAGAATGTCAGCTTTGGCCATCAGCCTCTTCAAGGTTATGATTCCTTGTTCTTTTTCAGGATGAGTTTTGATGGTGAATTGCTTGCAAATTTCGGTTATCAGATGACAACTTCAGGCAGTCCATGGCAGGAGAAACTAAGGCGCGAACAGCTTTTGGCAACGGATTATGGGTATATCTATTATAATCCCATGCCGCCCTATTATTTTGGCTTTTCGGGTAAAAATGACGAGAGTCGGGCTTACGACAATGGAACCATATTCTATTTGGATAAGGAATTCAATGTTTTGAAATACAAGGCTTTCAGACAGTCGGACGGGAATGAATGGGAAGACAACTATTTTGAAGATATGGCCATAATAAGAAGTGGGCATAATACAACATACGTTGCAACGGAAACAATTTCAAATTATGACCAATCGTATGAGGATTGCCGTCTGTATGAGTTTGATGATGACATTGAAGGTGTTCAAAACAACGCGCCTATCATTCGCCAGATTGAACGAGGAACCAATGACTGGGACTTTGTGGCGCTTAGTAGAGCCATAGATGCCACTGATAACAACACATTGCTGTTCTGTTATTCTATGGCTTGTGGAATATCATTGTTAAACGATTCATGGGTTGTGATAGAACGGCTTGATGAAAACTTTGAAATCATATCTACGGTGTATTACGGTAATGGTTCTGATGATTTGTTTTGCTGGGCGGAAAGTATCACTACGACAAGGGATGGCGGCGTTCTTTTAACGACAGAAACAAAAAACATCGATAATCCACAGCAACGGTGGACAACGGTAACCAAATTCCCCGCCGAGGCTTTTGTGGGCGTCGAGGAGGCGCATGACAATGGACTGAAGGTGGCCATTGCTTATCCGAATCCAGGGAAGGATGTGCTAAATATCCGCACGGGGTTGCGAGATGCCTGGGTGGAGGTGTATGATATGAATGGGAGGATGGTTTATGGGAAGGAAATTATCGACAACGTCACTGCTATAAATACGACCTCTTGGCCTTCGGGGAGTTATGTTTGGAAGGTGATTTCCAACGGCAAGGAAGCGGAAAGTGGGAAGTGGATAAAACGATGATACTATGAAAGCAAAAAGATTTTACACCCTGCTTGCGCTCCTGATGATGGCGGGAGGAGTGACGATGCAAGCCCAGCAATGGGAGCTTGACTTCGGTGACCCGACAGACATCAACCAACACTCGCGCATTAACGCTGGCATAATTGATGCCAACGGTGATGCTGTTTTGATCGGTAGGTTTGGCCGCCGCCGAGACTGGAATACGCAATTTATTAAGGTGCATCCAGACGGCAGTTATGAAAGACATGTCAACGAGGACTTGCCAAAAATGCTGTTTTTCTATGATGTTGTACAACTGAAGAACGGTAACTATTTCACTGTGGCGACAAGGATTCAGGACACAACGATGATCAATTTTGGGGGGAACGAACTGTGGGCAATTGTTCTTAATGACAATCTTGACATATTGGAGGCCCAGGTTTACACCCAAGACACTTTGGAATTGATAAGTAGTCCCTGCCTGTTAGTTGAAGACGACGGAAACGTGGTGGCTTGCGGTGAATGGTATGAAAGGTTGTATTGGAGTTTCCCCTATATGTACAGGTTCAATGAAAACGCCGACACATTAGCTTGCCGCTATGAAAAGCCCGAAAACTATGTTTATAACGACCCTATTTTCCAGATGCATGATTTCAAGTGCTATAAGATTTTCAAAAACCCGTTGGAAGATGGTTATATATTCCTTTGCGACCACGGAGGGATGGGGGCTGCGTTCTATGATGAAAACTTCCAGTATAAAAAAGCCTATCGATACGGAACAGCCACATATATTTTCGCCGTGGGCAACAAAGGCTATTCGGATTATCTTCTTTCGGACAACAGCATGTTGGTTTTTTGTACCAGATGTGAAGATGATGGCATTGACGAGTATCATCTCTGCCTTGCCGACCTCGATTTGGGTGGAAGCAAAGAGCGCGGCAATGGTATAGTAAACCATTTTGTCACCAATTTTCATCACAAGGAAAACAGAAAAGAGGAACAATGCATGGGTAAAAGCATGGCTACCGTGAACGACACTACGATGTATGGTTGTTATTACACTTGGTATGAGCTTGGGGGCGACATGCAAACAGGCCTGTGTCTTTTTGACCGAGACATGGAAATCCTTGGCGGTCGGTTTTTTGATGAAGCGGAATACCTAAATTACGGTGCCATGTTTGTTCTGCCTTACGATGACGGAGGCTGCCTCTTGGTTATGGACGGAGGGGCTAATATGTTGGGCCCTTATTGTGCAAGTAAGGTTCTGAAACTGAACCGCGAAGAGATGAACCCCATAACTACCTCGGTCAAGGAGATGCCTGTGACGGAGATTCAAGGCAAGGCATATCCTAATCCGGCAGAGGATGTTCTGAATATTGACCTTAGCGGAGTGGAAAACATTGACGGCTACCGCATCAGCATTACGGATGCCCTTGGCCGTCCATGCCTGGATAGATTTATCCGGGGCGAGGGGAATGTGCTTACTGTGGGTGTTTCGGGATTGAAGGCTGGGGTGTATTTCTATCGAGTTTACAATGCTGAAAAAGAACTATTAAACGGAAAATGGATAAAACAATAATACAATGAGAACAACAAGACTTTACACCCTGCTTGCGCTCCTGATGTTGGGAGGGGTGAGAATGCAAGCCCAGGTCTTGCAGGAGTACTTTTCCATTGGCTCAAACACGTTTTTCGACGAGGCGATTTTTGTCGACCAAGAGACCATGATGGTTCGGCTTTGGATACGACATCATGAGAATGGAATCTGGTGGGCTGACCAACATCTGTTGCTATTGGACGGAAACGGTAACATAGTGGATTCCACCTATCTTTTTACGAACAATCCAAGCATTGGGCGAAGGACAAAGTCATGTGGAATCCTACAATTTGCCGATGGTTCCTTGGGGATGCTCGTAATGAAATTCTCTGACGACACACTGCGGCTTCAGAAAATCGGCATTTCTGATGGTTTGTCGCTGTCATATCTTGACTATGATTGGCAATGCACGGATTATTACACAAGCGACGATTTCTCCGAAGAACGCTTTATAGCCAACAAAGACGGCAGCATTTTCTACGCCTATCCGTCTCAAAGCCTGACGCAATGTCAAACCATCCCTTGGACAACAGGATTCAGGCTGATGAAATTCGGTGCAGATGGACAACTGCTTTGTGAACGAACATTTGAAGATATCCCATTTAGTGGCAATATGTTCCGTGCGTTTGAACTATTTCCCACCCCCGATTCACTTGGTTGCCGGATGGTGATGCGGAATCTGACAGCGAACCCCGTAAAATACGATTGCTACACTTTGGATGCCAACCTCAACATTGTGGAGCATAATGAGAATATCGATAGGCTCTCTTATCCCCGATTGTGCAGCAAGGAAGCTTTTTTTAAATTGAACCCATACAACGGAAAAACCTATTCCGTTAATTGCGAGACCTATTGGGCGCCTGGTGACATTCATGAGCACGATGAGGATGTACTGATGAGCGTGTTCAATGCCAATCATTTCGAGCAGCTTGCCTACACATGGGGCATCACTTCAAGTGCTCCAAGTGCGGCTGGCTACAAAAACTCCATAGCTTTTGATTCAGAAGGAGGCATATACATGTCTGGAGGCATGGACAAGTTCTACACCATACCCACAAGCATTTATGTGGCCTATTTGGACGAGAACCTTAACAAACTCAATGAAATCTATTATACAGATGATTTCTACTGGCTGTACCCTGACAAAGGAATCTGTTTAAGTCCAAATGGAGACCTTTTTCTGCTTTGCACAAGAATGGATGAGGTAGAGGACGTTGGTGCCATTTACAAAATTCCCAAAGAAGCTTTTGACGGCATCGAGGAAGCCCACGATGCTGGCTTCGCTGTGGCGGTGGCCTATCCTAATCCGGGGAAGGATGTGCTGAATATCCGCACGGGGTTGCGGAATGCTTGGGTGGAGGTGTATGACATGAATGGGAGGCTGGTTCATAGGCAAGAGATAACGGAGAATGTGACGGCCATCAATACGACTAATTGGAGTGAGGGGACTTATGTTTGGAAGGTGATTTCAAACGGTATAGAAGTGGAAAACGGAAAATGGATAAAACAATAATTCAATGAAAACAACAAGACTTTTTACCCTGCTTGCGCTCCTGCTGATGGCGGGAATGACGATGCAGGCCCAGCAATGGGAGTTTGATTTTGGCGATCAGAACGACATCAACCAGTATTCACGCATTGATGCGGGTGTGATTGATGCGGATGGCAATGCCGTTTTGATAGGGCGATTCGGCCGTCGTCACGATTGGAATACATCGCTCTTCAAAGTGCATCCTGACGGCAGCTATGAACACCGCATTTGCGAGGATTTGCCGAAAATGCTGCTGACGCATGATATAGTTCAGCTTGGCAATGGCAATTACTTCACAGTGGCACAACTTCAACCAGACTCAACATTGATCAATTATGGAGGCAGTGAACTTTGGGCGATTGTTTTTGATGGCAATCTTGAAACAGTCGAGTCAAAGGTTTATACTCATAACTTTCCGGAGTTGAAAAGTTGGCCATCTCTTCTTAGTGATAACGGCCAAGTAATTGCCTGCGGTTATTATTATGAAAGCTCAAACAGGGTATTCCCTTACATGTACAGGTTTGACCAAAACGCTGACACCTTGGCGTGCCGCTATGTGGTGCCTAAGTACTACAATGCCAATGACCCCGAGTTTCGGCTGCAAGGTTTTATGTGCCATAACATTCTCACGAATCCTTCAGGGAATGGCTATATCTTTCTCTGTAATGGTCCTGGGGGTGGTATAGGCACGGCGTTTTATGACGAAGACTTCCAGTATGTGAAGGCTTACCGCTATATATTGGGTTCTCCAGGCATGGAAGACATGGAGAGCTATGCTGTGGGTGTCGAAGGTTATTCCGACTATTTCCTTTCGGATGACAGACTGCTGTTCTTTGGTGCAAGATACCCTTGGAAGCAAGGCATTGACAACTATCTGTTGACGATTGGTGACCTTGATCTTAGTTGGACCGTAGGGCCAGGCCAACATGATTACAATTTGGACTGTGGTCGGGTTAATCATTATGAAGTTGGTTTCCTTCACGAGGGGAGAAGAAATGAAGAACCTTCTGGCCATGGTAGTAGATGTATGGCCACGGTGAACGACACGACCATGTACGGCTGTTACATGACTTGGTATGACCTTGGTGGCGACTTGCAAACAGGATTGTGCCTTTTTGACCGCGACATGGAAATTCTTGGCGGCCGCTTCTTTGATGAGGATCAGTATTATGACTATTTCCCCATATTCGTTTTACCCTACAACGACGGTGGTTGTCTCTTGGCCATGAATGGAGGTGCAAATTGTATGAGTTCTTATTCTGCAAGCAAGATCATGAAACTGACACGCGAAGAGATGAACCCCATACCCACCTCGGTTAAGGAGATGCCTGTGACGGAGATTCAAGGCATAGCCTATCCTAATCCGGCAAGGGATGTTCTGAACATTGACCTTAGCATAGTGGAAAACATAGACGGCTGCCGCATCAGCATTACGGATGCCCTTGGTCGCCCTTGCCTAGATAGGTTTATCCGAGGCGAGGGGAATGTGCTTACCGTGGGCGTTTCGGGATTGAAAGCGGGAGTGTATTTTTATAGGGTGTATAATACTGAAAGAGAATTGTTAAGCGGGAAATGGATAAAACAATGATACAATGAAAGCAACAAGAATTTACGCCCTGCTTGCGCTCCTGCTGATGGCGGGAGGGGTGAAAATGCAAGCGCAAGAACCTCAACCGATTATCGAACACGAGAGCGGTGGATTGTACACCCCCATCTTTCAAAACGCCACGGGTAACGAAATACTCTTTCGTTATTATGAAACTCCTGGCACTTATGGGTCAATCCTCAAGATTGATGATGAAGGTCATTATATTGACACACTGTATTTTTGGCCGAAAGATAAAATAGATGAAGTGGTTTGGGTTCATTCTTTTTCTTTTGACAGGAACGACGAAGGGGAGCCATGTATGTTTTTCCTGACCTATACGAACGACTCTGTTTGCCTGTATCTCGCGACAATTCATGACGACTTTTCAGTCAGCCGCAAGGAATATGGAAAATGGGAATCGATGAATTACTGGGAGCACTCTGGCTCCTGGGCCAGCACCAATGCGGTGTTGAACAAGGATGGGAGCGTCGTGTTCTCCTTCCCGCTTGAGGACCCGACTTCCTTTCCTCTTTCGCTGCGCGTCATGAGATTTGATGTTTCAGGTAATATCTGTGCGGAAACGACGCTTGAAGGGCCTTGTAGCTACTACGCATTTATGATGTCCTCAATAGACTCGGTGGGCTGTAGGGTGATTATGCGATGCCCTGAATCAACCAATGAAGTCATATATGATTGCCTTACCCTCGATGCCGAGTTGAACGTCATTGCCCAGAAGCATAACATCGACAATCTTGCCTATCCCCCCGTTTTGAGTTGTTACTTTCCAGCCAACTTGCGTTATAATCCTATCACGGGCAAAGCCTATTCCATCAACACCTTTACCTGCCCCGCGATGAACGGAAATCCTGCCACTTACGAAGACATATTCATGAGTGCTTTCGACGAGGATTTTAACCAATTCAACTATACTTGGGGCATTCACACAGAAGACAGAAGTTTCGCCGCTCAATACCTTGATGGGTCAATAGGCTTTGGGCCTGAGGGCGATGTGTATATGATAGGCACGATGGATCCATTAATCCCCCACGGGTCTATTGGCAGAAACCTCTATATAGTTCAATTTGATGAGAACCTGAACAAAATAGGCGAGATATACCATCAATTTGACGAAGTCGGGAAGATGATCGGAAGGATGCCAACAGGAATTTGTGCAAACACAAACGATTGTGTGTTTAGCGTGGATCATCTCGATTATGATAACATCACGGGATGGGATGCGGTTTTCAAGGTGCCAAAGGAGGCTTTTGACAACATTGAGGAAGCCCACGACTGTGGCCTGAAGGTGGCAATTGCCTATCCCAATCCGGGGAAGGATGTGCTGAATATCAGGACGGGATTGCGGGATGCTTGGGTGGAGGTGTATGATATGAATGGAAGGCTTATTCACAGCCAAGCCATTACGGAGAATGTGACCACTATAAATGCTGGGGATTGGTCTTCTGGAACTTACATTTGGGAAGTGATGGTCGATGGCAAAGAAGCGGAGAGTGGAAAATGGATAAAAAATTAACTACAATCATTTATAAATAATAATTGGGGTTTTGTGCCTGGTTCAGCAATGAATCAGGCATTTTTTATCAACCCATTAAGCCCATTAAACCTATTAGCACCATTTTGAAAAACCATGGAAACGTGTATTTTGGTTCCCGTTTCTATACCGTGTTTCTACCGCAATTGTGAGTGTGAGGGCGGGAAAGCGGTGTTCGCTTTGCTTTTTGCTTAAAAGGCTTTTTGCCCCCTGCAAGGGCTTCGCAAGCTGGAGATAAAAAATCTCCACCCTCCGGGTAGTATTTTTTACCTCCAGCCCTTGCATGGGGAAGCACGCTCAGTGTTCCTGCATCAATTGAAAGTTTCCGCTGCCCCTTAATTCCAGGGGCAGCAAGCCCGCTACCGTGTTCCGTACTGAATTGGATGTATTTCAAAAAGCCTTTTAGGCGCAAAAAAGCAAAGCTCACTCGGGGCTGCCTCTCGGCGGGGTTTACAGGTAATTCTATTGTCACTGCACATTGGCAAGCAACTGCATAATTGAAGGTTTCGGCATCCAAATCCCGCCGCCAGCCCCTTTTGTTAAAGCGCGCCGCCCGGCGGGGTAGCAGGGGTCTGCCTTTTGCAGCCGTCTTTTAGTGTTTACGTCCAACCCAAAAGTTTTTTCTTCTTTTATTTATCTCTTATCAATTCAATTGTTTCTTCGGCTTCAAAAGTCAGCCCCTAACAGCTGCGGGCTACTCAGCGGTTTTCATTTCATCTCACTCTGAATGTCTATAGTAGTTCAAATGTTTCTGCATCCGTTTCGTGTTCCTGAAGAAAAACCGCTTCCGTGCCACCTCTCAGCTGCTGCCACCCCGCACGCGCGTCGCGCGCAACCCCTCAGCAAAAAACTTCGTTTTTGCTTCGGGCGCCTCCATTTCATTCCGGCGGCGTGCGCAAAGCGACCTCGCTTGCGCTGCGTCCAGTCGCTCCGCTTCCTTCCCTTGCCCATTGTCACATTTTCCGTTCTTCCACGTTTTTTGTTTCTGAGTAATTGTTTGTTATCGACTCCTTCACATTGCCGCGGCATCAGCTCGATGTCAGCCGTTTCCCAGCGGGAACCCACGGCTGCCATCAAGTTCATGCCGCTTCGTACTGATTCAATTGTTTTCTTTTTTTCTTGGTTCTTGGCTTCGATTGATGGTCTCGGCTCCAAGGCAAAAGCTTCGGCTCCTTTCAGCACTCCATTTCGCGGTTCTGGAATCCGTTTCCCAAGGGAACCCTCGGAATCCAGACCGCTTCATTGCGTGCCTCCCTCGCCCAAGCATTTGCCCTCAATGTTACGT
>R20__coassemble_219_pt1 | contig 45249 bp, 37 predicted proteins | sample R20__metabat2_high_PE_049 | metagenome-assembled genome bin R20 | reverse complement strand
GCCTCTCTCTTTTTTTTATTAAAAATAAAAATTTTTAATACACGTTTTCCCTCTGATACTGCTGATATTCGCCGTATGCCGGGCACGACTTAGACGATGAGCTGCATGCTGAAAACAACACTCCGAAAGCAAAAGCCACCGCCAAAAACAATACTATTTTCTTCATATATACTATTATTAATTTCAATTTACAAAGAAACGATTTTTTTTCTAATTTTGTACACGAAAACAAATAAAAATTTTCATCATGGTAGAAATCAGGAAACCGGACATCGAAAAAGGGTGGTATGACGCTCTGCGACAGGAGTTTGAATCACCGTATTTCGCGGGCATCAAAACGTTTCTGATAGAAGAAAAACGCAAATATGTGGTTTATCCGCCGTCACCTTTGATTTTTAACGCGTTCAACCGCACGCCTTTCGACAAGGTAAAGGTAGTGATTTTGGGTCAGGACCCGTATCATGGCGTGGGTCAAGCACACGGTTTGGCGTTCTCCGTTCCTGACGGTATACAGCCGCCGCCGAGTCTGCAAAACATCTTCAAGGAACTGCACACCGACCTCGGGATGCCAATTCCAAGAAGCGGGAACCTCGAACGCTGGGCTGATGAAGGAGTGCTCCTTTTAAACGCGTCGCTCACTGTCAGAGCTAATCTCGCAGCATCGCACGCTCGCATCGGATGGCAACAGTTCACCGACGCAGCAATACGCGCACTCTCAGAGAAAAAAGAACATTTAGTGTTTCTGCTTTGGGGCAACTACGCCATAGCAAAGGAAGGCCTCATAGACCACAGCAAACACCTGATACTGAAAACAGTGCACCCTTCCCCACTCTCAGCAAGCCGCGGATTCTTCGGTTGCCGTCATTTCTCACAAGCAAACCAATACCTTATTAATAATAATATAGAACCGATTAAATGGGATGTGATTTTAGGATAAGAAAGGAGAAGATGGATAAGATGGAGAAGATGGAGAAGATGGATAAGATTGTTTTTGCGACGCATAACAAAAATAAATTAGAAGAGATTCGTAATATTTTAACAAACTACGAAGTCGTGGGACTACGTGACATCGGATGTGAGACCGACATTGTTGAAGATTCCGACACCCTGCAGGGCAACGCAAAAATCAAAGCGGATTTCGTCACAAATAATTATCATCTCGATTGTTTTGCCGACGACACCGGATTGGAAGTCGAAGCATTGAATGGCGCTCCAGGAGTGTATTCAGCAAGATATGCAGGCGAAGGCTGCTCGTATCATGATAACGTGGTTAAAATGCTTGAAGCCATGAAAGGCATCACGAACAGAAAAGCCCGTTTCAGAACAGTTATCGCATTGAATCTCAATGGAAAACAGTATTTCTTTGAGGGCATCGTAAACGGAAAGATTTTGGAAGAAGAACATGGCGATGGCGGTTTCGGCTACGACCCCATTTTCCAACCCGACGGATATGATGAGACCTTTGCGGAAATGCCGATGGATATCAAAAACAAAATCTCTCACAGAGGACAAGCTGTACAAAAACTCGTAGAATTTTTGCAGTTATAAAAAAATATTTGTATCTTTGCAGATTGGATAAATCATATTAAACTTCAAAAATATGAAGAAAACGTTTACTTTCATATTAGCAGTTTTATTTGCAATAACAGTAAAAGCACAGCAAATAAAAGGATTGTATAGTTTTGACAAAAAACAAAACGCCATCGAATTCGACATCACCAAAATCAGTCTGTTCGAGCAGAGAATGCATCTTGTTTATCTTTTGAACAATGATGACAGATTTGATGTGTCTACAAGCGACAGGGACGGCATTTTTGTCGTAAAACGTAATAAAAACAGCTATAACTTCAACGTTGAAGACGCTTTCAATGATTTTTACAACGAAGAAACGGCTGCTTTCAACAGCATGACTAAAGACGAGATCGGTGACCTTTATTTTGAATGGAAGTCGGCATTGCCTAATATTTTCGTTGCATCGATGATGATGGATTTGTATGTGAAAGACCGCCAGAACAATCTCTGCGCCAATGCTGATCCGTTCTGTACAGATGTCGGAATATATGAATTCCCTGCAGGTGTTAATGCCGGTGCCGGTGAAACCGGTCCTAATTACAACTGTTTAAGTACAAGACCAAATCCGGCATGGTATTATATGAAAATGGCAAATCCTGGAGGCATGACTATTTATATGTACAGCACTCCAAGTGAAGATATCGACTTCTGTTGCTGGGGACCTTTTGATGACCCTATCACACCATGTCCTAATGGTCTGACAGCGGCAAAAGTCGTTAGTTGCAGTTATGCTCCAGCTCATACTGAAAATTGTATAATACCGTCAAGTGCACAAACAGGCCAGTATTATATTCTTGTTATAACAAACTTTTCAAATAATCAATGCAACATCACCTTCAGTAAGACAGCAGGCACAGGCACGACAGACTGTTCCATCATGCCACCATTGGTCGAGAATGACGGACCATATTGCGTTGGAGAGACCATCCATTTGACCGGAAATGCACAGAGCGGAGCTTCATACAGCTGGTCGGGACCAGGCAACTGGACTGCGACCGGACAGAATGTGACGCGTCCTAACTGCACCATGGCAATGTCAGGAACGTATACCTGCACAATATCGCTGAGCGGACAGACAAGCAGTACCGACACCCAAGTCGCGGTATATGCCAATCCTACCGCCAATTTCAGTGTTCCAACCGCATATGCAGGTGTTCCGACACAATTCACCAGCACATCTACGACGAACCCATCCGGACAAACCATCACAAGCTATCTGTGGAACTTCGGTGACGGCCAGACTTCGACACAGCAGAACCCGACTCATACCTATGCAACACCAGGAAGTTATACTGTCACTTTGACTGTCGCATGCGGTGAGAACACATGTACGAATACCAAGACACAAACCCTCAATGTGCAGAGTTCGATGTCGACAAACATCACTGGTGACAACTCAATATGCCAGAACAACACTATAACCTTAAATGCCAATGCTACTGGTGGCACAGGTACATTTACATATGCCTGGAAAGAAAACGGCGCTCCTGTCGGAGGCAACTCGCCTACCCTGACACGCAATATGACGACAGCAGGCAGTTTCACATTCACATGCGAGATATCTGACGGATATACGACACAGACGCCGCAACTGATTGTCAGCGTTTATGCCACCCCTGACGCCTATGCCGGAGAAGACCAGTCAATCAATTTCGACAACTCGACAACACTTGAGGCCGGATATATAGAAGGCGCATCGTATGTATGGCAACCTGCCGACAGCATCACGGGAGCGAACAACACAAGAACCGTACATACAAAACCGTTGAGAGGCAACACCGTCTTTACCGTCACCGTGACATCTGACCACGGATGCGTTGACACAGATGACGTCGTTGTCAGTGTAGGTGCGGAGATGACCGCTACGGCAACTATTGCAGACAGCGAGATTTGTCAGTATGAATCGACAACTGTTTCAGCTACAGCTGTTGGTGGCAATCCGGCGAATTACTCATATTCATGGGAGCCAGCCGACGAAGTGGAGTATCCTCATGCCGCATCATCCACTGTGCATCCTTCGCTAAACACAGACCATTTCACATGTACTATTTCTGACGGACATACCACATTGGAAAAGAGAGTGAATATCACAGTGCATGAGTTGCCGATTGCAGACGCCGGCGAAGATTTCCCGATATATTACAACACTGCCGCAACGTTAACAGCTGCAACTGTTGATGGCGCTTCATACGAATGGCTGCCGAAAGACATGATTCAGAACGGAGACAACGAGCATCAGACTGTCACGACTGTTCCGCTTACAGAAGAAACCGAGTTCACTCTGATTGTCATGAGAAACGGATGCTCGACAGAAGACAAAATCACCGTTTTCGCAGGCAACCAGCTTCAAGGTAAAGTTGAGACCAACGACAACAGCATTTGCCAATTCGACGGCAGTTGTGATTTGACAGCGACAGCCTTTGGCGGAAATATGGAATACACATATTTATGGGAGTCGTCGAATGCCGGCGATTTCTCAACCAACGGCTCTCCTACAACAACATTCATGAATCCGACCGAATCAGGCACATATACCATCAGTTGCACCATCAATGACGGTCAGACCACGATAGTGCGTTCCACTACCATCAACGTAGTTGCAATGCCGCTGGCACAGATTTCCGTCAGTGGTGTCAACATCATCAACGACACACCTTCCGTCGTCATAGGCAAGTCGGTGACATTAGAGGCTGCAGCTGTTTCGGGCGCCATATACGAATGGCAGCCTAACACTTTGATCATGAGTACATCTGACAATGGAAGAGTTGCAACGACATATCCATTAAACGATACAGGTATTAAGGAGTTCACTTTAACGGTCAAGACTAAAACGGAGACAAACAACTATTGTACAAATTCAGCATTCGTGTCTGTTAAAGTGTATGATAATATTTCCGCAACGGTGGAGTCATCAGACGACGCCATCTGCGAGCAGGAACGCATCACTCTGACAGCCAATGCGACAGGCGGCACGGAGAACTACATATACACATGGTCACCAGCCGAATATTTTGACAACAATATCGGTCAGACCGTGACGACAAAGAGACTCCCCTACCATGACGGATTGATAAAATTCACATGTAAAATCGAGGATATTTCACTTGACAATGCTGACGACGAGAAAGACCAAGAAGTCATCGTCCATAACGCACCGAGTGTCAATTATGACTTGTCAGGCGTTCAGTTGGTGGAAGCCGGCAATGAATTCTATCCTTTTGTATACGAATACAGCATCGACGAATCAAGTTTGAGTGGCTATAACATCAACAGTATCAGTTGGTCTGTCAGGAGCGAGCACAACACTCCTAACCAGTTGGATTCGTTAACATGTGAATCATTATGGTTCTGTGTGCCGGACCCGAATCCGGAGATTCCGGGACAGCCAAAGAAGGCATACCTTTATATCAACGAGGAAGGTAACGCCCGTCTGACATGCACTATAACAGGAGAATGTGGTGAGGCCACCGCTCGCATCATCATCTACACTGAAGGTTATGAATACAGCGATATCTCAGTTGAGGAAATCAACTATGACGACCTGATAACCGTCTATCCTAACCCTAACAACGGCGAGCTATACATTAGTTTCGGCGACATCATCACATCATCGGTGACTATAAGCATATACAACTTCGACGGCATGAAGATGATGCAGTCAACCGAAAACGGCGATGTGGTGCATTATTCCGTCAACACATTGGCAAGCGGAATATATTTCGTAAGGATTACCGGAAAAGATTTTGTGGTTACGAAGAAATTCGTGCTCAACAAATAATAGGATTTCTGTTATTTCCACCCCCAGCATGAGTCATGCATCCTGTTGAATTTCAATGGGATGCCTATGCTCAGCATTAACTCTACGCCGCGGTTATGCCATTTCACATCATCTTTCGTATGATAGGCATAAATATTAACCGGAGTGCCTTCAACATCGCTTTTCACGTTAAGCAGACCGAAATTATAGGAAGCGTCGAGCTTGATTGACATAGTAAACGATTCAAAAATAACATTAAATCTGACACCGGCGCCAGCTACAAGACTCATGTCAAGTTGGGTTAGCACTGCATCAGATTTGGAAATGTCAACACTACTGGCAGGATATTCTCCATTTGGGAACTCCACCTCATCGGTTCCACCATAACAATATGCCACGTCAGCAGCACCGAAAATATACGGATTAATATAATCTGAAATCAGGAAATAATAAGTTACAGGGATCCTGAAATCGACATATTGTGACTTTATCTGGTTCACCTCACTGACTCCGAGATGGTCGAACGACTTTTTCATACCCCTTTCAACCATCAAAACCTCGGCACCTATCGAGAAACCGCGAAATTTCGGCAACGGAAACTCGATAAACAGGCCGAAAGCAGGCTTCACGACCATATCATTTGACAAGTTATTATAATCCTTGTCGGAAAATTTGATATCATACAAAGTGAGTCCGCCTTTGATGCCGACGAACGGTATACTTTTAAACTTACGGCTCCTTTTCATATTGCCGAAGCTATAGTCGACCTGTGCTTGTGCTTGGAAGACCACAGCAAAAAAAAGCATCAATATAACAGCTATTCTTTTCATTCTTCTGTTTCTTTTTTAACAACAAGACTGTTGAAATACATACTTTGTCCGCCCACTTCCATAATTCCGGGCTGGTCTTCGTCAGGATTCCTTTTCTTGATAACAGTCCAAAATTCCATATTCGCGATGACCTCTGTACCATCATCTTGAATCTTTTTCTTACCGTTGACCAAGAATCCGTTTTTATAATTCTTATTTCCCTGCGTAATCCAACAATCGAAACACAATGTAAAGTCGCCTGTTGCACCATTTCCCCAGACATAAGCGCTATCTATCTCGTACCAAGTGTCGTAATTATACGGCGGATTGATAGGATTCCTGTAATTGGTTTTAAATTTCAGTTTAGCGATACCATTCACCTGTTTGTCGATTAACAAATAAAGGTATTTCTTGCCGTAATATACAAGATTTTCTGGTGTAATAAAATCAATATATCCCTCGGTAAGGAATATCTTCTCATCACTGCCGCGATAATCGCCAGCCATCTCATATAAACCAGTGATATCCGGAGGAAAGAGGCCTTCATAAACCGTGTTACTGCAAGTTGGAGCGACAGTTTTCCATACATCACGATATTGTTTAGGATAAACAGTATCTAAAGGACTTTTGTTGCTCTCATCACCGATATGAATGATTGTGTCATGGCTGTCCTTGCTACAACCGACGAGGAACAGAGCAACTATTCCGATAACGACACTTAATATGGTTGACGAGCGTTTCAGCATTGTTATTTAAAATTATTTTTAAGGATTTCTATAGCTTTTTCTATGCCGGCTGCATTCTTTCCGCCTGCAGTGGCGAGGGTTTTCTGACCGCCGCCGCCACCTTGAATCTCTTTGGCGCCTTCACGCACGATAGCGGCGGCGTCCATTTTCTTTGTATCGACGAGACTCTGTGGAAGCATCACACACAGAGCAGGTTTGTCTTCAAACACGCCTCCCATGACGGCGACCACCTCAGAATCGATATCTTTCAATGAAGAAGCGACGTTACGCATCTGGTTCATATCGGCATCAATGCGAGCCACCACGAGTTTGTGACCTTCCCATTCGGTAGCGTTACCGTAAGCAACTTTAGCGTCGCTGACAGCCTGAGCCATCATCATAGCCTCTATTTTCTTCTGAAGCATGGTGTTCTGTGCGGAAAGTGTCTCCACAGCCTTCACCACGTCGCCAGACGATTTCACGAGACCTTTTATTTTATTCAATGTATCTATCTGATTATCAAGATATTCAATAACTGCTTCTCCTGTTATTGCCTCGATACGGCGAACACCGGCTGCAATAGCACCTTCAGTCAGAATCTTGAACGCTCCGATGCGACCGGTTGAGGCGATGTGAGTACCACCACATAGTTCGCATGAATAACCTTCACCGAATTTCACGACGCGCACCTTGTCGCCATATTTCTCGCCGAACAAAGCCATCGCACCCATGTTACGAGCCTCATCAAGCGGAACGTCGACGGCTGTTTCGTTTTGTAAATCTTCCCTAATCTTCTGATTTACAATATTTTCCACCTTACGAATCTCATCTTCTGTCATCTTTGCAAAATGACTGAAGTCGAAACGCAGGCGCTCATCATCAACCATTGAGCCTTTCTGCTCAACATGAGTTCCGAGAACCTGGCGTAAAGCGGCGTGCATCAAGTGAGTGGCAGTATGGTTAGCCTCGATCTTGACACGACGTTCAACGTCAACTTTAGCGGTGAATGTTGCCTCCGGCTGCTGTGGAAGCGCATCCGTGATATGTATGCTCAAATCGTTCTCTTTCACCGTGTTGATAACATGAAGTGTCTCATTTTCAGACACCAGCATGCCTTTATCGCCAACCTGACCGCCCATCTCAGCATAGAATGGAGTCTTGTCGAGGACGATTTCAAAATGTTTCTTACCTTTCGCTACAACTTCTCTGAATTTCAATATCTTAGCCTGGCATTCAAGCTCATTGTAGCCGACGAACGTAGTAGGTTTGTCTTCATGAATCAGCTCAACCCAGTCGCCCGACATCTTCTCGGCGGCTTTACGAGAACGGTCTTTCTGTTCTTTCAGGTTATTGTTGAAACCTTCCATATCAACTTCGAGACCTTTTTCCTCTGCCATCAGGTTTGTCAAGTCGACAGGGAAGCCATAAGTATCAAACAACTCGAAAGCGAAAGCTCCATCGATGAGTTTCGCGCCCTTATTTTGCTCAACATAATTCTCGAAACGCTTGATTCCCAATGACAAAGTACGCAGGAACGATGCCTCCTCCTCATATATGACCTTTGACACGAGGGCTTCCTGTGATTTGATTTCAGGATATTGCTCACCCATCTCACGGACGAGAACCGGCAACAGTTTGTACACGAACGGTTCGGTGAACTTCAGGAAGGTGTATCCGTAACGCACTGCGCGGCGCAAAATACGTCTAATCACATATCCGGCACCGTTGTTTGACGGCAGCTGACCATCTGTTATAGCAAAACTCACGGCACGGAGGTGGTCGGCGACGACGCGCATTGCGATGTCACATTTCTCATTCTTACCGTATTCAATGCCAGAAAGTTTTGATATCTCATTAATAATAGGTGTGAACACGTCGGTGTCATAGTTCGATTTCTTGCCTTGCATCACGCGGACGAGACGTTCAAAGCCCATGCCGGTGTCGACGTGTTTTGCCGGGAGGTCAACGAGACTGCCGTTAGCGAGGCGGTTATATTGCATGAAGACGAGGTTCCAAATCTCAATCACTTCCGGGTCATCTTTGTTGACGAGGTCACGGCCGTTGATTTTCTTGCGAGCCTCTTCGTCACGGATATCGATATGAATCTCCGAGCACGGTCCGCAAGGGCCAGTCTCACCCATCTCCCAGAAATTATCTTTTTTAGAACCGTAGATGATTCTCGACTCGTCGACATGTTCTTTCCAAAACTCGTAAGCCTCGTTGTCAGGAGCCATTCCGTCTTTCTCGTCGCCGCCAAACACTGTGACATACAGTTTGTCTTTGTCAATCTTCATCACTTCTGTGAGGAACTCCCATCCCCACGCGATGGCTTCTTTCTTGAAATAATCGCCAAACGACCAGTTGCCCATCATCTCGAACATGGTGTGATGGTATGTGTCGCGGCCGACTTCCTCAAGGTCGTTGTGCTTGCCAGATACGCGGAGACATTTCTGAATGTCAGTTACTCGCGGTGCTTTGCGAGGGTTGTTACCCAAGAAAACATCCTTAAACTGATTCATTCCGGCATTGGTAAACATCAAGGTCGGGTCATTCTTTACGACGATAGGTGCAGAAGGTACTACCAGGTGCTGTTTTGACTGAAAAAACTCCAAAAAGCTCTTACGAATTTCGCTTGCTTTCATCATCAAATCAATTTTTCTTTAAAAAGTTTGCAAATTTAAGAAAAAATTATTAATTTTGCACGTTTAAAACGTAAAATTTTCGTTTTAAATGTTTTTAATTAAAATAATGGCGAAAAAAAAATACATATTTAATCCGCAAACTCTTGATTATGAGGAATATAAGCCTTCAAAATCAAAGAAGCTGAGAAATGTCGTCTTCTTCATTCTCACAGCCGGAATTATAGGATATGTTGCCATGACGATAGTAAATAACGTCATCGGAACGCCAAAAGAGCGCATGCAAGCCCGTGAAATCGAGTTTATGAAGCTTCAATATGACATCATAAACGACAAGATCGAGAATATTGATGCGCTTCTTAGCGAGATGCAGGACCGTGACGACAATATTTACAGGATGATTTTCGAGGCTGAGCCGATTCCTACCTCCATCAGAAGAGCAGGTTACGGAGGAAGTAACCGTTACGAGGCACTTGGCGGATATGAGAACTCCAAAATAGTGACAGAGACTGCGAAAAAAATCGATGTCGTTGAGAGTCAACTCAATGTACAGGCGAAGTCATTCGACGATGTGTATAACATGGCGACGAACAAGGCTCAGATGTTGAGTTGCATTCCAGCTATCATGCCAGTTAAAGACGTCGACATTCACAGGATTTCATCACATTACGGCTACAGAACCGACCCGTTCTACAAGGTGCAGAAAATGCATAGCGGCACTGATTTCAGCGCACCTATCGGGACACATATTTACTGCACAGGTGACGGCGTTGTCGAGAGCGTAGTGAAAGGCGGAAACGGCTATGGCAATTACGTCTTGGTAAATCACGGATACGGATATAAGACACGTTACGCCCACCTCAGCAAGGCCTACGTGAAAGTAGGCCAGAAGGTGAAACGCGGCGAGTATATAGCAGACGTCGGAAACAGCGGCAAATCAACCGCACCGCATCTGCATTACGAAGTGATTAAAAACGACAAGGCTATAAATCCTATCAATTTCTTCTTCAACGACATCACACCTGAAGAATATGACAAGATTTTGGAATTATCGGAAAGACCTTCAATGACAATGGATTAACATGATGGAAGTCAGGAAGTTATATTATCGGATCGGTGAAGTGGCGGAGATGTTCAACGTCCCCACATCCACCATACGCTATTGGGAAAGCGAATTCGACGTACTGCGTCCACGCAAGAGCACCAAAGGCAACAGACTTTTCACAGAGCGCGACATGCGCTATCTTCAAGTGATATACCAGCTCGTAAAAGTGAAAGGCTACACCATCCAAGGTGCAAAAGATGCCATGAAGAGCAAGTTCAACAAACTTGAAGAAAACGCCATGTTGATTCGCACGCTCAACCATGCGAAAGAGTTTCTTGTCGATTTGGACAAACAACTTGCAGAGAAACAAAAAATCCAACAGGGATAACGCTAGCGTTATCCCCAACGGATATTAAAACGTTTTATCCTTTAACAAATAATTTGTAACGTAATCGAAAACACCATCTTCGAGTGAAGTGAATGGCTTGTTGTAGCCTGCTTTGCGCAGTTTTTCCATGTTAGCTTCAGTGAAGTACTGGTATTTGTCGCGGATGTCGAGCGGAGTGTCAATGAACTTGATGTTCACTTCCTTACCCATCGCCTTGAATGTGTTAGCCGCGAGGTCGTAGAACGAGCGGGCATGACCTGTACCGAGATTGTACAATCCGCTCTCAGGACGTTTCTCTATAAGGAACAGGATAACTGAAGCGATGTCTTTCACATAAATAAAGTCTCTTAACTGCTGACCGTCTTTGAAATCAGGACGATGTGAACGGAACAGTTTCACTTCGCCGCAGTCCTGAATCTGATGGAACGAATGCAGAATCACTGATGCCATGCGGCTTTTATGATATTCGTTTGGACCATATACATTGAAAAATTTCAAGCCTGCCCAGAACGGAGGACATTTTGTCTGTTTCAGAATCCACTTGTCGATCTCATTTTTCGAGCGACCGTAAGGATTCAACGGCTGTAGTTTTTCAACAATGTCGTGACTGTCGACATAGCCGAGCTCGCCACCGCCGTAAGTTGCTGCTGATGAGGCATATACAAGCGGTATCTGATATTCGGTGCACAACGTCCACAACTTTTCAGTATAGTCGACATTAAGCTCCACAAACACACTCCAGTCGAATTCTGTGGTATCGGTACGAGCGCCGAGATGGACCACAAAATCAACCTTATCATGATTGAGTTTCAACCAGTTATGAAGCTCTTTTCTATCTAAAAGAAGCTGATATTTCTTGTTGATGAAGTTCCTTTCTTTTTGTTTCTTTGTGAAATCATCGACGAGGACGAGGTCTGTCCTGCCCTGTTCGTTAAGGCATCCCGCAACAACACTTGCGATGAAACCTGCTGCACCTGTGATTACTATCATATCTTTAATTTTCTTCTGTTCTTGTCTTTAAATAATTTCTCCATTTCTCAAGCACTGCCAGCATATCCGACGGTAATTCCGAATCGAAAAACAATTCCTTTCCTGTTGTCGGATGCACGAAGCCGAGCACTTTGGCATGCAGGCAATGACGTGAAATCTCGTTGAAGCAGTTGTCGATAAACTGGCGATATTTTGAGAAAGTGGTACCTTTCAATATCCTGTCGCCGCCGTAGAGTGCATCGTTGAACAAAGGATGTCCGGCATACTGCATGTGCACACGTATCTGATGCGTGCGGCCTGTCTCAAGGCGGCACTCCACTAATGTGACGTAGTTGAAACGTTCCAAAACCTTGTAATGTGTCACCGCATCTTTTCCTTGGCTACCGTCGGGATAGACGGCCATGGCGACACGGTCACGCATAGAGCGTCCGATATTGCCTTCGACAGTACCCTCGTCATCAGCGAAATCACCCCACACAAGAGCCTGATAGCGCCTTGTTATCGAATGTTCGAAAAACTGTGCCGCAAGGACAGTCTGCGCCGTCTCGTTTTTAGCGACTATCATCAAACCGGTGGTGTCTTTATCTATACGATGAACCAGATAACCGAATCCGTTATCGACTTTTGAGCCGTTTTCCTTGAAATGATACGCCAAAGCGTTGAGCAGCGTGCCGTCGAAGTTACCGTGACCCGGATGAACCACCAAGCCCGCCTGTTTGTTCACCACTATGACGTCGTCGTCTTCATAGACCACATCAAGTGCGATATTTTCCGGAGTAATAACGATTTCACGCGGCGGATACGCCAACACTACAGTCACCACATCGAACGGTTTGACTTTGTAGTTCGACTTCACCGGCTTGTCGTTGACGAGTATGCTGCCAGCCTTCGCCGCGTTCTGGACACGGTTACGGGATACGTTTTCCAAGCGATTCTGCAGGAATTTGTCGACACGCACCAAGGTCTGACCTTTATCGGCAACTATTCTGAAATGCTCGAAAAGTTCAGTGTTTTCCTCAGTGTTGTCTCCAAGAACGCCAACAAAATCCTCTGACATGGTTCAACTATTTGGAAATCAATAATTTAGCGGTTGCAAAAGAGCCATCTTTATTAATAACTCTCAACATATATACCCCGTTGTGTAAATCACTGACATTCAACTCACTACAATATGCATATTGTTTTACGAGTCTGCCTGTAAGATCGAAGATGGAAATTTCTTTGCATGAATTTTCATCAACGCCGTCAATTCTGACATATGTACAGGCAGGATTAGGATAAAGTCCGATTGCATTCGCAGAGTCATGATTTTCCTCGAGGCCGATAAAATACAAATCCGTTCCCATGACCGGTCTTATCATCAAAGAACCTGTAAAAGCACTGTTTTTCCAGCCTTCGCCTGCGTTATAGAAATTATACTGATGGCTGTCATTGGCAGCGTCAAAACCAATATTTATCGACTTGGAATATTGCTGTCTGATACCGACATAGAACGTACTGTTGACTTTCACCACCTCATCGAACGCATAATTCGAGAATCCATACAGTGTGCTGTCGTTCCAGATAGGACGCTGATCTTTCAGTGTATAGACAACTTCTCCCGGTTTTCCGTTGTTATCTTTCCAAACAATTATATCGAAGAAGTTGTAGTTAGCGTCGTTGAACGTGCGGTTGAAAAGCATCTGTACTCCGCACACAGTGTCAAGTTTCGAGACTTTAAACTGAGCTGCGAAATATGTGTCATCAGGGATGAGACCGTATCCTTTCTCAGGAGTTCCGTCATCATAGGCGAAATAGTTATAAAATCCCTGATGAGACACCAATGTATCGCCTGACACCTCGCCGCTATGTTCGTCAATGACTTCAATATAATGATGAATAGTAAACGAAGTAGTGTCGCCCGGCACATTGTAAGGATAGATGAAATCGCCCATCTCGACATGCATACTGTCGACACCGACGATCGAATATTGTGTAATTATGAACGGGGCACCGTTATATGAATAATTCCAGCCTGAATTGTTATCCACAACATTGCAAGAATAACGCACCTCGTGAGCATTCACGTCCATATTGGTAAGGCACATGTCAAAAACATTGCCAATCTCATTGATAGGATCCTCGATAAAATGCTTGTACGGCATTGCTTTATAGCGTTTTAAGAACGACGGGGTGCTGTTTGTAAAATTCACAACAGGATAATTGTCGCTTTCAACACTTCTATTCATATCGAGGTATACAAAGTCGATGTTCCACATATCCATATTGCTTCTGTCGTTAGGATACATCGTGGTCGGCAGCGTTCCGTAGTTATAGAACAGCACGCGGAAATCTTCGGTAAAGAAGCACGAGTCGACGATTGGAATCATCACTTTTTTGAAATACATGTTCGCTCCGAGAGAGTCGACGAATGCCTCCAAAGATTGGCCTTCCGTCGCCCAGACATGTCTCCATGCGGTTTTTCTCACTGTCACGGAATCCTGGAGGTCGGTGTCGAACACCACTTCATCGTATCCGTAGCCGAACTTAAGCACCAATGAGTCGTCACGTTCAGGGCTGTCGCCGAATCCACCAGGTTGGTAATAGAAACTGAAATACAGCGAATCAGCCGATGTAAGTGCGTGATTACCGACGCTATCCAATCGTATCTTGACAGACAGAAGCGAGTCGGCTATAAAAGGACTGCTGCTTCCTCTCTTGTAAATCTCACCGAATTGGTCAGCGACATCTAAAGTGGCAGCTTTATAGTTTATCGGCATTTTAGGGAAACCGGCGCTTATCAGCACATCTACCGATTGCCATTTATTATCATTGAGATACACTCCATTATTGGTGAAATCGTCAAAGAAAGGCAGTGTGGCGACCGCTTCATTCCTCGTCTTTTGCGTTCTCTCATGTGGGATGCCGCCATTAAAACCTGTGAGATATTCCTGGGAGTTGCCGCTCATCACGAAGACTACGGCCAACATTATCATCAAAACAAATCTTTTATTCATCATAGAAAAGTATTGTGTCTAATTCATAATCAAAGTCATCAAAATCGAGGCTGTCGAAAACAAAATCGTCTTCGGTCAAGCTGTCTTTCACCCTGAACAGCATCTCTTTATCACGAGTTCTTTGAAGCGAGTCGTAAGAGAACTGACGGTGTGACAATATATAATTAAAGCTGTCGATCACATATTTTATGGTGTCGGCCTTTAATTTCCTGATTCTCATCACCTCCACGATAGAGTCGCGGCGGAATTTCTCATATTTATACCATTCAAAGTCGAAGTTTTTGATTGATTTGTACCAAACGTTAACCTCCGAGCCAAGCGGCACCATCCTTTCGATGGAATATTCAGGCTCCATGCGGCTTACATATAGGTTGTCGGCATCATCGTCATCGATAAAAATCTCCATTCCGACATTCAGCGAGGCGTTGTTTATCTGATTTTTGACGTCATTGATGCTGACACCTATCAAATCAGGGAGGTTGGTGGTTTTATCTCCATGACCGAGACCGACAACAAGTGTGACTGCCGTGCCTTTCACGACATCTTCTTTTGGCTCGACAACAACGTCCTTGATTTTCTGTTCAACGACGGCATTTCTTGCGAAATAATTGACAAATTCCAATTTCTCGACTTTGAGACCGGCCAGGTTAAGACTCACCATTGCCTGACGCAGCGATAGGTTGCGCAAGTTAGGCATAGCAACAATCTCAGGAGCTATTGTCGTGCGGATGATATATACGTTTCTGCCTTTCTTCACCTTTGAATCTTTGGCGGGATTCTGCTGGTAAACGGCTCCTTCAGGAAAATTCTTCACATAGATACTGTCGAGCAGGATGAATGTAAAATCACCGCCGTAAGTCTCAACAACATCGTCATAATTCATGCCAACGAAGTCAGGAACCATAAATTCTTCGCCGTGACGGGTGAATTTATCGAGTCTGTTGAAGGTGTAATTCAGCGTTATGACAACCAGTAACAACATGATTATCAGGCTGATATAAAACCATTTGTCTTTCAAAAAACGGAAAGCCTTCATTTTTTTATTTTTTTCGTTGACGATAACGTCGTTTTTAGTAATTTTGAACACGCAAAGATAATGATTTTTATTGAATTTTAGTATATTTAACATGAAAAAAATAGCAATAGTCTGTGGCGGATACTCTGGAGAGTATGAAATTTCAATCAGCAGCGCCAAAGTTGTGAAGAAACATCTTGACTCGAAGAAATACGAGGCATACGTCATCGTGATTCAGAAAGGCAGTTGGTATCATCTTGAGGACGACGGCACGAAGACTGACGTCGACAAAAACGATTTCTCGATAAAAGTCAACGGCAAGAAGGTCGTTTTTGATGCTGTTTTCAATGCGATTCACGGTGTTCCGGGTGAAGACGGACAGCTTCTCGGATATTTCGACATGCTTGGAATCCCGTATACTTCGTCTAATTTCACCACTTCAGCATTAACGTTCCACAAGGACTTCTGCAAGAAGATAGCTGCAGCGGCTGGCGCCAATGTCTCCCCTTCTGTCATTATTAACAAAGGTGAAACTTACGATGCCAACAAAATCATCAAGACATTGGGATTGCCTTTGTTTGTCAAGCCTACACGTAACGGCTCGTCAGTCGGAGTGAGCAAGGTGAAGACTGAGGAAGACTTTGAAAAAGCCCTTGAATACGCTTTCAGCGCTGGCGATCAGGTTATGTGCGAGAAATTCGTGAAAGGCCGTGAGTTGGCATGCACAGTGATGCAAGTCAAGGGCAAGACCATGGTGTTCCCGATCACTGAGATTGTCAGTAAAAACGATTTCTTCGATTACGAAGCGAAGTATACAGCTGGAAAATCTGACGAAATCACGCCTGCGGCATTGGATGAGGTTTCAGAGATTGAGGTCAAAGCAACGTCGGCGATGCTCTACGATGCTTTTGAGTGCAAGGGCTTCGCGCGTTTCGATTATATCATGACGCCTAAAAACCTGACATTCATCGAGGTGAACATAGTGCCAGGCATGTCGGAGGCATCAATAATGCCAAAACAAGCAGCCTGCATGGGCATCACGCTCGACAAGCTGTTTGGTTTGGCATTAGAGAATATTCTTGACTAAACTGTCAGGATGTCTTTCTGCTTCAGTTCGTAAAGATCATCGATTTTCTTCACGAATTTATCTGTCAGCTTCTGGATTTCTTCCTGGAGCTGTTTCACTTCGTCTTCCGAAACACCTTCTTTTTCAAGTTTCTTTGCGTCGTCGTTGGAGTTACGGCGGATGTTACGCACACCGACTTTCGCTTCTTCGGCAGCTGTCTTGGCGCGTTTGGCGAGGTCTTTACGACGCTCCTCAGTCAACGGTGGCACCATGATTCTCAGGAAATCGCCTTCGTTTTTCGGGTTGAAGCCGAGGTTAGCAGCCTGGATAGCCTTGTCGATAGCGCCGATGGAACTCTTGTCGAACGGCATAACGATAATCTGACGCGGGTCAGGAGTGCCGATGTTGGAGGTCTGCTCAATCGGGACCAATGTTCCGTAATATTCAACTTTGACACCCTGGAGCATCATAGGGCTTGCCTTGCCGGCTCTGATTTTCTGAAACTCAGACTCGAGATGCTTGAGGGCACCTTCCATCGATTCAGTCGTTTCGTCCAAAATAAATTGAGATTCTTCAGTCATATACCTTAAATTTTTCGGTACAAAAATACAAAAAATTTTATTTCGTTACTATTGTTCCAATTTTTTCGCCATTCAAAACCTTTGTGAGGTTGCCTTTGGTGTTCATGTCGAACACGAGCATCGGCATGTTGTTTTCCTTGCACATGGTGAATGCGGTGAGATCCATCACCTTGAGGTTTTTCTGATATGCCTCATCATAGGTTATTGACTCATATTTCCTTGCTGTCGGGTCTTTCTCCGGGTCAGCGGTGTAGATGCCGTCGACGCGAGTGCCTTTGAGTATGATGTCAGCCTTGACTTCCACTGCACGCAATGCCGAGCCTGTGTCTGTCGTGAAGAACGGGTTGCCTGTGCCGCCTCCGATGACGACGACATAGCCTTCTTCAAGCAATTTGATAGCCTTGGCTGAACTCATCGAGTCAGCGATTCTATCGATGTAAAGTCCTGATAACAAAGCGGCTTTCACGCCTTTTGCCTGTAATGTCGACTGAATTGCCATGCTGTTGATGACAGTGGCGAGCATTCCCATGTAATCACCTTGGATGCGGTCCATACCTTTTGAAGCACCTTGCAAGCCACGGAAAATGTTGCCTCCACCGATGACGATGGCAATCTGCGCACCAGCCTTCACTGCTGCCGCAATCTCTTCAGCATAATCATCAAGGCGTTGAGGGTCAATGCCATATTGTTGATTTCCCATTAAAGCTTCACCGCTAAGCTTAAGTAACACTCTCTTGTATTTCATAAAGATTATTTATTTAAAATTTAAAATTCAAAATTTAAGATTAAAACCAGAATCCGACATTAATGAATCCTACAGTCGATGAGTTGATATTAGAGCCCATCAAGCTAACCACGATAGGGCCTATCACGGTGTCAGCGCCAAACGACACTCCGGCTCCGGCTACGAAACTATTGTGGTCGAACCATAAGTCATAGGAGCTGTTCATATATCCGAAGTCAAAACTGACGGTACTGTACAGGAATTTATAGAAATTCCACTGCCACGCCACCTTTCCCATCGCCACATAATCGACAATCTTATCGACGAAATTCAGTCCTGTAAAAGAAATAATATTATAAAAATACTTCATTCTCGACTGTCCGCCAACGAGATACTGATAAAACAATGGCACTTTGGCATCACCGATTTTCGCGCCTCCCTGAAGTCCAAGTTTCAACGAGCTTTTCTTTCCCATCATGAAAGCCTTCTCGATATTCTCCTGAATGCTATACACTATCTGATTTCCGACCCTGCTGATGGTTCCATTGTTTTCTATACCTTCAAAAAACAGACATTTTCCCAGCAAATTAATCCGCCATCCGCGTTTAGAGAAATTCGGGACGTCTTCATTTCCATAGAAATAATTGAAATACAGGTATGAATAGAACGAATATTTCTTCTCGTCTCCACGGATGATGATATTATCTTTCACTCGCACATAATCGATGACGGCGCCAATACGCAGCTGCTGTGTCAAGGTCGGGATCAACTGGGCGTAAACATTAAGGTTATTGCTTTGGATACTATATGAATTATTGATTTTAGTGTTGTAATAATGCTTGATATTCAACGACAAGGCGCTTATATCGAGACCGTATCCGAGATATCCGCCTTGACGTTTGTTGATATGCATCTTAACATAAGGATTCTCCGCAATATTGAAATCGAAGCTAACAGTCGTCCGATTCATGCTATTCCAGAGGTTCTTCATGGTAAAATTCACCAATGCCCCGATGCCGTAATTATTATCGTAATGGATGCAGAAAGCCACCGATTTATCTGCGCGTTCCTTGCCATGAAGGATAATCACTGCGCCATCATAAGTCTCCCTTATCTCATACCACAAATCCTCGTAATACCCTGATGCACTGAGTTTCAATATCACTTCCTGAATATAATCGACACTCATCAACACAGGGAAACTGCTGCTGAACTCTCTCACGACAGCGGCGTCATGGTCTTCTGATATGCCATCAACCACAACATTTGTCACCTTGATACTCTCAACAGGTTGTACATGCGGACGGCGTATCTCGTAAGGTTCTATTTCGTAAAGTGAATCTGCAAGACGTTTTAATTTCGGATAAAACAACTCTGCCGCATCTTCTCCAAACTGCAAGATGGAATCGAAGTCGTTGAACGACATCATGTTACGGCCGTGTAAATCTGGTTTGATGTAGATATCGCTATGTTCATGAGCGTATATGCTCTCTTCCTGAGAAGCAAGTTTCATCATGCTCTCAAGCAACTCCACCGAGTTGTCAAGTTGCTGAGCAGGTATCACATCATCTTCCACGTCGATAGCTATAATGATATCAGCTCCATGTGCTTGCATATTTCTCACCGGGAAATTGTTAACCATACCGCCATCGACAAGGACTTTGCCGTCAATAACCACAGGTTTGAAGAGGAACGGAATCGACATGCTGGCTCTCACCGAGCGTGCGAGGTTACCTTGTGTCATCTCGATTTGGCATGCGTGCTCAACATCTGTTGCTATACAGAAATACGGCACATGCAGCTCGTCAAAATTCCTGACATTGCTGGCCGGGAGCATGAGTCGTGACAACAGAAGATTCACGCATACGCCGTCAACAAGCGAAGATTTCACTTTGATTTTACCGTCGGAAACCGGAAACGTAGCGAGATACTGACGATCCTGCATTTTGTTTTCAACAGGCGCAAACGACCTCGAAAACTTATCGTAAATAATCTGATTCCAGTCCTGTTCCCTCACAATCTGCTCCATGACATCGGGGTCATAGCCCACGGCATAAAGCGCACCTATGATTGAGCCGATGCTTGTGCCTCCGATATAATCGATAGGGACGCCAGCTTCGTCAATCTTTTTCAATATCCTGATTTGAGAGAAGCCTTTTGCACCGCCTCCGCACAGCACCACGCCCACCTTGGGGCGATGACGCACCACTTTGGTGGTGTCGACAGCATCTTGAGCGGTTGCTGCCAACATCAAAATCATGCAAATCGATGCAAAAAGGACTCTTTTTATCATTCTAATCTTCCGTGGCAATTCTTATATTTCTTGCCTGAGCCGCATGGGCACGGGTCGTTTCTTCCGACTTTCTTCTCCACGCGAATCGGCTGTGTGATCTGATTCTCCTGGGTGTTGCTGTGTGCTTGCGACAACAGGTCGGTGCGCTGTTCCTTCAGCTTGCTCCTGTCGATTGCCTTGGCACGGTGCTCACGGATATTGTCAGGATTCTGCACCGGCAGGTCTGACTTCATCAGGAACGAGATGACCTCACGGTTGATTTTCAGAACCATCTCCTTGAACAGGTTAAACGACTCGAACTTATAGATAAGCAACGGGTCTTTCTGTTCGTACTGGGCGTTCTGCACCGATTGTTTCAAATCGTCGAGTTCGCGCAGGTGCTCTTTCCAGGCGTCGTCAATCATTCCGAGGGTGATACTCTTCTCAAGTGCCAACGATATCTCGCGTGCGCCGTTCTGCACCGCCTTTTCGATGTTCACAACCACGTTCATGCCTTTTATACCGTCGGTAAACGGGATAAGGATATTCTTATAGCCAGGCTGTTTCTCATAAATCTGATTGATGAGAGGCAATGTCTTCTCGCCCACCAGCTGCGTCTTCCTGTTATACGACTCAAGAGCTTTCTCGAACAACTTGTCAGCGAGGTCGTCGACTTTGCCGTGTTTGAATTCCTCTTCATCGAAAGGCGGCTCGATGCCCATATTTGAAAGGACGTCCATCTTAAGATTGTCGTAGTCATCGGTGGCTTTGTTCTGCTCGATGAGTGACTCGCCGAGGTCATACATCATATTGTTGATGTCAATCTGCAGGCGCTCTCCGAACAAGGCGTGACGGCGTTTCTCGTAAATAGCCTCACGCTGTGAGTTCATCACGTCGTCGTATTCAAGCAGATGTTTACGCACGCCGAAGTGGTTCTCCTCGACCTTCTTCTGTGCCTTCTCAATCTGTCGGGTAATCATCGAATGCTGTATCACCTCGCCTTCTTTCATGCCGAGACGGTCCATGATCGGAGCTATACGTTCGGAGCCGAACATACGCATGAGGTCGTCTTCCAACGAGACGAAGAACTGGGAGCTTCCCGGGTCACCTTGACGGCCTGCACGACCACGCAACTGACGGTCGACACGACGTGACTCATGACGTTCCGTACCGATGATGGCGAGACCTCCGGCTTCTTTCACGCCAGGTCCGAGCTTGATATCGGTACCACGACCTGCCATGTTGGTGGCGATAGTCACGGTGCCTGCGACACCGGCGTCTTTAACAATCTGAGCCTCCTTGAAGTGCAATTTAGCGTTCAACACGTTGTGTTTGATGTTTTTACGTGTCAGCATGCGGCTCAGCAATTCCGAAATCTCGACTGAAGTGGTACCGACCAAAACAGGTCTGCCTTCATTAACGAGTTCCTCAATCTGTTCGATGACAGCGTTATATTTTTCGCGTTTTGTCTTGTAAATCAAGTCTTCACGGTCATCACGGGCGATAGGCTTGTTTGTCGGTATGACGACCACATCGAGTTTGTAGATATCCCAGAACTCACCGGCCTCGGTCTCAGCGGTACCTGTCATACCAGCGAGTTTGTGATACATTCTGAAGTAGTTCTGCAAAGTGATTGTCGCATAAGTCTGTGTGGCGGCTTCCACGTCGACGTTTTCCTTTGCTTCCACTGCCTGATGCAAGCCATCCGACCAGCGGCGGCCTTCCATGATACGGCCAGTCTGCTCATCCACAATCTTGACTTTGTTGTCGATGATGACGTAGTCAACGTCTTTTTCAAACAGCGTATATGCCTTCAACAGCTGCTGAACGGTATGCAGACGCTCTGATTTTTCTGAGAAGATTCTAAGGATTTCGGCTTTCTTCAGCACTTTCTCATCGTCGCTAAGTCCTGATTTCTCAAGCTCAGCAATCTCAGAACCCACATCCGGGATGATGAAGAACGTAGGGTCATTGTAAGCTTTCGCCAGTTCCTCACTACCTTTATCGGTAAGCACGACGGTGTTCAGTTTCTCGTCAATGACGAAATAAAGCTCATCGTCGATGATGTGCATGTTCTTGCTCTGCTCCTGCATGTAGAACCCTTCTGTCTTGAGCAGCAACGACTTCATTCCCTCTTCGGAGAGGAACTTGATGAGAGCCGTGTTCTTCGGAAGTCCGTGGAACGCGCGGAAGAGCTGGTCGGCACCATGCGATTTCTCATCATCTGTAGCATTAGGATTTGTGAGAATCTTCTTCGCTTCAGCGAGACATTGTGTCACAAGACGTTTCTGAGCCTCGTAAAGATTCACTACGTCAGGTTTGAGCTGCACGAATTCCTGGTCTTCACCACGAGGCGTAGGACCGCTGATAATCAAAGGAGTACGAGCATCGTCAATCAACACGGAGTCGACCTCGTCGACGATTGCATAGTGATGTTTGCGTTGAACAAGTTCCTCCGGATTGCCTGTCATGTTGTCACGCAGGTAGTCGAAACCGAACTCATTGTTGGTTCCGTATGTGATATCTGAGTTGTAAGCGGCACGACGTTCCGGCGAGTTAGGCTGGTGCTTGTCGATGCAGTCGCATGTAAGGCCGAGGAAGTTATAAATCGTGCCCATCCACTCGGAGTCACGTTTCGCAAGATAGTCGTTAACGGTCACGACATGCACGCCGCGTCCTGCGAGAGCGTTGAGGTACACTGGCAAGGTGGCAACGAGGGTCTTACCTTCACCTGTCGCCATCTCAGCGATTTTTCCCTGATGCAGCACGATACCGCCGATAATCTGAACGTCGTAATGCACCATATCCCATGTAACCATGTTACCGCCAGCCATCCAGCTGTTGTTGTAAAGAACTTTGTCGCCTTCGATATTGATATGCTCATATTTTGAAGCGAGTTCACGGTCCAAATCGGTTGCCGTAGCTTCCACCACCTCGTTTTCCTTGAAGCGTTTAGCCGTCTCCTTCATTACTGCAAAAGCCTCCGGCATGATGTCGTTCAAGGCCTCCTCTATCTTGTCAAGCACTTGTTTTTCAAGCTTGTCGACCTGTTCATAGATGCTGTTTTTCTCTTCCAGATCCATGTCCGGATTATTCTCCACGTTAGCCTTCAGTTCTGCTATTTTAGCCTCATCCTCAGCAATATGATTCTGGATATATTCCTTAAACTCAACAGTCTTATGACGAAGACTGTCGATGTCCAAATTCTTTATTGTCTCGTAAGCTTCAAGCGTTTTCTGCAAAAGCGGCTGCAAGGCCTTGTTGTCACGCGTCGATTTATTCCCAAAAAGTTTTGATAAAAAACTCATATTTCTGTTATTTATTCATGAATAAAATTGTCAAAATATACCTGTCAAAAAGTATGCAAAAATAATAAAAATTATTTATACTGACTGATTCTTTTCACATGATAATCCAAATACTGGTCAGGCGACGGAGCCGGTGCCATCCCTATAAGGTTATTTTTCTTCAAAATAACGTATGCAGGATATGTTTTTATGTGATAATCCTCAAGCAACAATATATTAAAGTAAAGATTTAATAAAGACCATTTATATCCTTGTTTATCAAATAATTGTAAATAATCATCAAACGCTTCTTTTGTAGATATCGTGATTACTTTTACGTTGTCGCCCCATTGTCTTTTCAACTCGTTTAGCGATACAAATTCCTGTTCGACAAAAGGTGTAATTTTGTCAACAAATTGAAGAATTACCATGTCATTTTGGTAATCTGAAAGCTGAATTGTGTTTCCGTTTTTATCTTTTAACGCGAAGGTTGGCGCTTTTGAGTCGTATGAAAGTTCGGTTATCTGCTTTTTGATATTCTTCGCCACCACTCTGTTTTTCAACGACTTAGATGATTTCTCCATCTTTTCCAACGAGGCTAACACCTGATTTTTATCCTGAGGGTTAGAATAATACGATTTTTTCAGGTTCATCATCTCGACGAGCTCAGCAATCTGCCAATTTCGTGACAAGAAGTCATCTTTTCTGCCATTCGGCTTAAACAGTTCTGTCAGGACATCCATATAAGCTGCCTGTGAATACAGAACTTCTTGATTATCAAAGTATTCAAGCCTTGTTTTCGTTGGATTGGCTGTCATCAAGACGGCTGCCTTTCGGTATTTTATGAAATCATTGATATATTTACTCTCGATTTCACCGAAATTACGGGTTATCCGATGGTCGAGAGTGTCGAGAAGATACATCTTTCTACCCCTATAAATGCTATTAAAGTTTTGGTATAAGTAATCATCTATAAACAACTGAATATCAGTATATTGCAAAAATAATTTTCCATCTTCAACAGTATTGATTTCCAGCAACGGTTGTTCCCTGTCAAAGTACGAACCTTCGGCGTGTTCTGGGATGATGATTTCAAGATTATATTTCCCGTTCGGACTAAGTATAATATCAACGCGTTCCAGGTTGATTGCGATTTGTGCCGGTGTTATCTCTTTGATTTCGGCGCTGAGGTTAAAATTCCCTTCCTTGTCTGACTGTGTCTCTGCAATTTTCGTCTGCTCGCGCGTCAGCATCTCGTCGTAAGCGAGAAGGCGCACCAAGGCATTCGGGATGTTGGTTTTTCCCGTAATAGAGACGTTTTGACCGAGCATGACAATCGGACAAAGAAACGCCAAAATCAGACAGAAAACGCTCTTATTTTTCATAAAATCCAGATTTTTCAGGGATGAAACCTTGCAAATCGGCGTTGTTTTTTATGAGGTCGCGCACCACGGTTGACGATATGCAGCGCAGGTTCGGGTCGGATAGGAAAAACACCGTCTCGACATCAGGATTCAGCTTTCTATTAGCCTCCGCGATGATGCTTTCGTACTCGAAATCAGTGGTGTTGCGCAGTCCGCGAATGATGAAATTGGCGTTCATCTTCTTGCACAAATCCACTGTAAGACCTTGATAGCTAACAACTTTCACATTAGGATATTCGGCAAAAGTGTTTTCAATCCATTTGATGCGTTGTTCAAGTGGAAACGCATATTTTTTGTCTATATTTACGCCTATAGCCACAATTATCTCATCAAACAGCGGCAACGCCTGAAGCACAATGTCTTCGTGGCCGCGTGTTATAGGGTCGAATGAGCCTGCAAATATTCCGATTTTCATATTCTTTACAAATTACTCATATAAATAACTTGCAAAGATACAAAAAAAATTTTGAATTGCCATAAATTATCGTCTTTAGTCATCATTCTCGAGTTGCCACCTTTCTTCGAAAGCTGAAGACTCTCGCATTGATGACTAAAGACTTTGTATTGTTGAAACTAAGTCTTTTAATGATGCGAACGTCTTTTCTTGGAATTCTTTAACATGTTCTTTATCAACAAGATACACTTTTGTTATTCCTTCTTCGATTTGTGGTATATTCTTCATTCCGGAGTCGGTTTTCATCAGATACCAGCTCGTCTTCTTGATAGTCCACTGATTGTCAAGAAGATAACAGTGCCACGTCGCAGGTAATTCTTTTATTATCTCGAGGTTCGTGATGCCCGTCTCCTCCTCCACTTCGCGCAAAGCGGCGACCTCTGGGCTTTCACCTTTCTCTATATGCCCTTTAGGAAGGTCAGGAATGCCATTCCTTTCAATCGCAACAAATTGATTATCAATGATTACCACTCCGCCAGCAGCCGGTGCCTGACGGAAAATGTTTCTTATTGCGAAAGCGAGATTTTCACCGTCGACATCGCCCAAATCGAGGTTTTCCATTGTCTCATCCTCGAGCCAATTCTTGATTTTTGCGACTAAATCGTCACAATTTTTAACACATTTATTATCAACAGATAACAATTTTTCGCAAAAATTATTTGCCGACAACATCCGATTATTACAAAAAAGTCTGTACATTTGCACAAAAATTTAGTTACAATATGAACGAACAAGAGACCGCTTTAGCATTAGCGAATTTCCTGCTGCAAATTAAAGCAATAAAATTGAATCCTGCAAGTCCTTTTACATGGGCGAGTGGATTAAAGTCACCGATTTACTGTGACAACCGCATAACTTTGTCGTATCCGAACATCAGAACGTTCATCCGCGAGGCTTTCGTAAAGATGTGCGTGGAGCGTTACGGCAAGCCTGACATCATCGCCGGCGTGGCTACCGGAGGCATTCCACAAGGTGCTTTGGTGGCTCAGGAACTCGGTCTCCCGTTCTGCTACGTGCGTTCAGAGGCCAAGTCGCACGGACTCAACAACCAGGTTGAAGGCATCGTCCCACAAGGAGCGTCGGTAGTCGTTGTTGAAGACCTCGTTTCAACAGGAAAATCAAGCCTTGCAGCTGTCGAGGCACTGCGCGAGAAAGGCGCTAAAGTGAAGGGAATGATGGCAATCTTCACCTACCAACTTGACGCCGCTGCCGAGGCATTCAAGAAAGCCGACTGCGATCTCGTGACCATCAGCAATTACGAGGCTTTGATAAAGAAAGCCGTTGAAGAAAACTACGTTAGCGACGACCAGATGCACAGCCTGATGGAATGGAGAAAGAGTCCACAAGCATGGTCGGATGCACATCAAAAATAATTAATATGATAATACAATCTCAATACGTAGACAATAGCAAGAGCGAGCAGGATTTCTTTGCCGTCGTCAGCGACATGCGCAACATCCCGGCCTTACTTCCGGAGCAGGCGATCAACGTGAATGCCAACGAAGACAACCTCTCGTTCACTGTGCAAGGCATGGGCAGCATCGCCCTCCGCGTAAGCCAAAGAATTACATACAGTTTAGTGCAACTTGTACCCGTCGGAAAGGTGCCGTTTCCGTTCATTTTGAACATTAAAATCGCAGGATTGGGCAACAACTGCCGCGTGATGTACGAGATTGACGCCGAGATGAACCCTCTGATGGCGATGATGGCTAAACGTCCGCTTCAGAACCTCGTCAACATGATGGCGGAAAAAACTGTAACTCTTTAACGTCACACACGATTTCGACTCCTTCTTTGTCATGAAGAAGGAGTCGTCCGTATTTATCAAAACCATTGATAATCAATAATTTAACTTTATTTTGATAAAAATACTCCGACCAAATTCCAAAACGATACGACTTCGAGATATATTTCCTGTTGATTTCAATTCGATTTTCTAAAGAACGCAGGCTTTCAACGGAAGATTTTATGCCAGAAAGCAATAGATTTAACAGATTGTCGGGATTTTCGAGATTTTCCAAATCAAAATCCTTACTTGAAATCATTTTTAAAGAAATCGGGTTCGGAATGTCTTTTGAAAACTCCATTTGATTGACATTCAAGCCGATACCAATGATAGAAGTTCCCATCATGCGGCCTTCGACGGTGTTTTGAATCAGCATTCCTGCAAGTTTCTTATCGCCGAAATAGATATCGTTAGGCCATTTGATGAAAAGTTGTTGATTATCAATAAATTGAGACAACACATCAACTATTGCGACCGACACGGCCTGCGATATTGTGAATTGGTTTTCAGCTTCTAAGAAATTGACATTCAATGCGATACTAAACAACAGATTCTTTCCGGCCTCACTCTCCCAGCGGTTTTTGTCCATACCCCTGCCTGCAGTTTGATGAGCCGCCACGACAACCGTGTCCGAAATGTCATTTTTTTCGGAAATTTTGTCATACAACCAGACATTTGTCGAGCTCAGTTCATCAAAACGTAAAATTTTCATCACCTTTTCAATTAAAAATACAAAAATAATAATATTTATCAAATTTATTGACTATCTTTGCAAAAATTTTGCAATTTATGAGAATTAGACACGAAAACGACAATACAGAAGAGGTCTTAAATACCATCGTTGAGACCATGTTAGAGGCAAAGGCACAAAACGTTACATCATTGAATATGAAAGAGTTACAGTCAGCAGTAACTGATTATTTTGTGATTTGCCATGCCCAGTCGAAGACACAGGTGAACGCCATAGCGGAGAAAATCATCGACAACGTCCGCAACAAGCTTCACGTACACGTCTATCACGAGGAGGGTTTTGAAAATTCGGAATGGATTTTGTTGGATTACGTTGACGTAGTTGTGCATGTATTTCTGGCAGAGAAGCGCGACTTCTTCAAATTGGAAGATTTATGGGCTGACGCGGAGAAACATGTCTACGAAGACTGAGACAATAAAGGATAAGAAGGATTAGAAGGATAAAAAAGATAAGATGGATAATAACAATTTGCAGAATCAGAATAACAAACCGAAGAAAAAAATAGGTTTTTATTGGGTTTACATCATCCTGATAGCGTTTTTCATTGGATCGATAGTGTTCGGCAGCACCGGCAGCACCAAGACGACCACGATGACAGAGCTTTCCAAGATGTTGAGAGAACAGGACATTGAGAAGATAGAGCTTGTGAACGGCAAGACAGCGGAGATTTACCTCAACGAGCAAGGAATCCGCAAATATTTCCCTAACGAGCGACAGCAATCGTTCGGAAAGTCACCGAACTATATACTCAAAGTGTCGGAAGACCGCTTGTACACCAAGGTTGACGAGGCACAGCAAGGACTTGCTAACCCTATTGAAGTCATCCCTGTGGAACGTCACAACTGGGGTGCAGAGATCATCAGTTGGGTGTTGCCTTTGGTGCTCATCATAGGATTCTGGGTGCTGGTAATGCGCAGGATGGGCGGAGGCTCAGGCATGGGTGGAGGCCAGATATTCAGCATAGGCAAGTCGAAGGCGACGCTTTACGACCAGGAAAAAGACAACAAAACCACGTTTAAAGACGTGGCAGGACTCGAAGAAGCCAAGGAAGAAGTGATGGAAATCGTTGATTTCCTTAAGAATCCTACAAGATACACACGTTTGGGCGGCAAGATCCCGAAAGGCGTTTTACTGGTAGGCCCTCCAGGAACAGGTAAGACTTTACTTGCCAAGTCAGTGGCTGGTGAGGCTAACGTGCCGTTCTTCAGCATCTCAGGCTCCGACTTCGTCGAGATGTTCGTGGGCGTCGGTGCCTCACGTGTACGCGACCTCTTCAAGCAAGCCAAGGAGAAGTCACCTTGTATCATCTTCATCGACGAGATCGATGCCATCGGACGTGCCCGTGGCAAAAACATCATGAGCGGCGGCAACGACGAGCGTGAAAGCACTTTGAATCAGCTGCTTACAGAGATGGACGGCTTCGGAACAAACTCAGGCGTCATCGTGTTGGCAGCAACCAACCGCGCCGATATCCTTGATAAAGCTTTGATGCGAGCCGGACGTTTCGACCGCCAGATTTACGTGGAGCTGCCTGATTTGAACGGTAGACGCGAGATTTTTGAGGTCCACATGCGTAATTTGAAACTCGGCAACGACGTCGACAAGGAGTTTTTGGCAAAACAGACACCGGGATTCTCAGGAGCCGATATCGCCAATGTGTGCAACGAGGCGGCACTCATCGCGGCACGCAGAAACAAAGAAAACATCGAGAAACAAGACTTCTTGGATGCCATCGACCGTATCGTAGGCGGATTGGAGAAGAAAAACTCGGTCATCACACAGTCGGAGAAGAAAGTCATAGCTTTTCACGAGGCAGGGCATGCAACAACCAGCTGGATGCTTGAACATGCTCATCCTTTAGTGAAAGTCACGATAGTGCCACGAGGCAAGGCCCTCGGCGCAGCCTGGTACCTGCCGGATGAGAGACAGATAACCACTAAAGAGCAGATGTATCACGAGATGATCGCGACCCTTGGCGGCCGCGCCGCGGAACAAATCATCTTCGGACAGATATCCACAGGAGCTTTAAACGACCTCGAAAAAGTGTCGAAACAAGCCCATGCCATGGTGATGTACTACGGCCTCGACGAGACCATCGGCAACGTAAGTTATTATGACTCAACAGGTCAGCAAGACTACGCGTTTACAAAGCCATTCAGCGAGAAGACAGCAGAGAAGATTGACGCAGAGGTAAGCAAACTCATCGAAAGCGCTTATCAGGAGGCTTTGCGTATCCTCAACGAGCACAAGGAAGGTCTGACACAGCTTGCCGAGAAGCTCATCGACAAGGAAGTGATATTCACCGACGACCTTGTGGCTATCTTCGGCGAACGCCCATGGAAACAGGAGGAAAGAACATTCACTAAAAAAGATAACGCATAGTCATGAAAATATTCTCGTTCGGAAATCTCAGTGAGCGCACCAACAAAGAGCAAATACTTGCAAAGGTGCGTGAAGCCGTGATGGCCAAGGACGAGAACTTTTTCAAAGACGTGAACATGCAAGTCGACACGTGGACACCTTTTAAAGAGGAAGACGGGGCTGACTTCACCTTTGTGGAACGTTTCAAAGACAACGGAGGCATCTTCGTATACTTCGAGAGCAAGGAAGACTTCCTCGAGGCCATGAAGCAGTTTATCGTTGAGAATCAATGGAAACCGTTATGTTCCACCAGCGAGAAGATGGATAACATCTTCAAGGACTCTGGCATTGAATTATGTCGCGACTACACCACCAAACGCAAGAAAACCGTGAGCATCACTGACTGTGAGTGCCTTATAGCGCAAACCGGAAGCGTGGTTGTGACAGACAGATGCGCCGGGTCACGCAAAGCGTACTCCAACGCCGACACATTGTTGGTTTACGCCTCACCGAGTCAGATTGTGGCGAGCATGAAAGACGCCATACATCTCCTGAAAAAGAAATACGGCTCCAGCAAACCTACTGAAACCGTAATTATAAGTGGTCCAAGCAAGAGTACCGAGATTGACAATCAATTAGTTATCGGCGCTCAAGGAATAAAACAGATAGCGCTGTTTTTAGTCGAAGAAGAATAAAAGCCATTAGCCACTAGCTATTAGCCATTAGCAATTTTACTAACGACTAAAAACTAATGGCTAATGGCTATTCCCTAATGGCTTATTTTCTCATTGCTGCCATCTGTTGCATGATAACAGCAATCTTCGCTTCAGCATCGGCTTTTTTCTTGCGTTCCTTGTCGACGACGGCGGCAGGAGCTCCGTTGACGAACTTCTCGTTAGAGAGCTTTGCCTCAACAGACTTCAAGAAACCTTGAGCGTACTTCAACTCTTCCTCGAGTTTCTTCAACTCAGCCTCGGTATCGACAGAATCGGTGACCGGGATGAAGTATTCCTTAGAGCGGACGAGGAAACCGAATGCGTCGGCTGGTTTCTCAGTTGTGTAAGTTATTGATTTAACGTTAGTTAATTTCTCAATGATGCAGTCAAAATCCTTATTGGCAGTACCATTGTCGATGACAACCAAATCCAAAGCCTCTTTGAACGAAATGTTCTTTTCGGCACGAATCTTACGGATGTTGTTGATGACATCCATGGTGAAGTCGAACTGCGCAAGCACTTGATTGTCAATCTCTTTCTGCTTCGGCTGCTGTGCGATAATGATATCGTCGCTTTCATTGCGCTCATCGAGGTTATGATAAATCTCCTCGGTGATGAACGGCATGAACGGATGCAGGAGCTTCATGAGGTTTTCAAAGAATGTGACTGTAGCTTTGTATGTCACGCCATCGATTGCCTGTCCCATCGGGGCTTTCACCATCTCAAGATACCACGAGCAGAAGTCGTCCCAAGTGAGTTTGTAAACGCCCATCAAGGCATCGGAGAGACGATATTTGTCAAAGTTATCGTTCATCTCGGCGAGAACCTGGTTGTAACGGGCGTCGAACCATTTCACTGCCATCTTCGCTGTGTCAGGCTGTGGTGCGTTTTCGTCGACATTCCAGCCGCGGACAAGGCGGAGAGCGTTCCAAATCTTGTTGCAGAAGTTACGTCCCTGCTCGCAGAGTGCCACGTCGAACAAGATATCGTTGCCGGCTGGAGCTGAGAGCAGCATTCCCATACGGACGCCGTCAGCGCCGTAGTTCTCTATGAGTTCAATCGGATCAGGAGAGTTGCCCAACGATTTCGACATCTTACGGCCGAGCTTGTCGCGAACGATACCGGTAAAATAGACGTTGCCGAACGGGACTTTTCCTTCGTACTCCTCCCCTGCCATAATCATTCTGGCGACCCAGAAGAAGATGATATCAGGCGCGGTGATAAGGTCGTTGGTCGGGTAATAATATTTGAATTCGGCGTTGTTCGGGTCGAGAATGCCATTGAACAACGAGAGAGGCCACAACCATGAGCTGAACCATGTGTCGAGGCAGTCGCTATCACGACGCAAGTCACTCATTGTCAGATTGTTATTGCCAGTCTTTTCACGTGCTACTTTAAGTGCTTCTTCATCAGTTTCAGCCACCACATAACCGCCTTCAGGCAGGTAATAAGCCGGAATCTGATGTCCCCACCACAGCTGACGGCTGATGCACCAGTCTTTGATGTTTTCGAGCCAGTGGCGGTAAAGGTTGACATATTTCGCAGGATAGAACTGGATCTCTCCGGTCTCGACAGGCTTCAGCGCAATCTGAGCGAGGTGTTCCATCTTGAGGAACCACTGCATTGAGAGCTTCGGCTCAATCGGGACGTTGGTGCGCTCCGAATATCCCACCTTATTATTATAGTCTTCAACTTTCTCGAGCAAGTCGGCTTCCTTGAGGTCGATGACAATCTGCTTGCGCACTGCCTCACGGTCCATTCCAACGTACATTCCGGCAGCCTCGCTGATGGTAGCGTCATCGTTGAAGATGTTGATACTCTGGAGGTTATGTTTCTCACCGAGCATATAGTCGTTCACGTCGTGAGCCGGAGTCACCTTCAGGCAGCCTGTACCGAACTCGATGTCGACGTATTCATCTTCGATAACCGGAATCACGCGGTTCACCAACGGGACGATGACTTTCTTACCTCTCAGGTGCTGATTTTTCGGATCGTTCGGGTTGATACACATGGCGGTATCGCCCATGATGGTCTCAGGACGTGTTGTCGCCACCACTGCGTAGCCGTTTTCGCCCTCAATCTTATATCTCAGGTAGAAAAGTTTGCTATGTTCCTCTTTATAAATGACTTCCTCGTCGCTCAACGCTGTGAGAGCTTTCGGGTCCCAGTTGACCATACGCACGCCGCGGTAGATGAGGCCTTTTTTATAAAGGTCGCAGAACACGTGTATGACGCTCTTCGAGCGAATCTCATCCATTGTGAACGAGGTACGTTCCCAGTCACAGGAGCAACCGAGTTTGCGGAGCTGTTTGAGGATGATGCCGCCATGTTCATGTGTCCAATCCCAAGCGTGCTCAAGGAATTTCTCGCGTCCGATATCGGTCTTCTTGATGCCCTGCTGAGCCAGCTTGTTCACGACTTTTGCTTCTGTTGCGATGGAGGCATGGTCGGTACCAGGCACCCAGCATGCGTTCTTGCCCTGCATACGCGCACGACGGATGAGGACGTCCTGAATCGTGTTGTTCAGCATGTGACCCATGTGAAGCACGCCTGTGACATTCGGAGGCGGAATCACGATGGTGTAAGGTTCACGTTCATCAGGTGTCGAATGAAAATAGTTCTTTTTCATCCAGTGCTCGTACCATTTCTCTTCGGTCGATTGAGGACTATATTTGCTCGAAAGTTCCATAACAGAAAGTTAAAATTCAATATTTAAAATTCAAAATTCAAGATTAAATTGCAAAATTACGATTTTTCTTGTTTGCATTAAAACTTTTTTATTATTTTTGTACGATTTTTAGTTAAGAAAACGAGAAATTAATCAATGTATAACTAAATTTTAATTTTATGACATCATTATCCATTTTAAATTTGTGGAATACCAACCGCACTTTGGTGATTTTGATTGGTATTCTCATCGTTGTCATCCCGTTCCTGCTGTATTATCTCCGTCAGGCGAAGAAATACCATCCGAAGGGATTGATAGCGGCTGCATTGAGCAACATGGGCGAGCGTTTCGGCTATTACATCATGAACGCCATCCTTCTGTTGTTCCTCGTGTCGAAATTCGGTTTGCCGGACAAGACCGCGAGTATCATCTACTCAGTGTTCTATTTCGGAATCTACGTGTTGAGTTTGGTGGGCGGTATCATCGCTGACCGCACTCAGAACTATCCGAGAACCATCCAGTGGGGTTTGATTATCATGGCTGCAGGTTATGTCGGTCTGGCTATCCCTATGTTCAGCAAGGACGCCAACGGCATCATCCTCGACAACGGCGGCGCATGGTGGGGTATCCTCATCTTCACATGCTTCGCATTGCTCTGCATCTCATTCGGTAACGGTCTGTTCAAAGGCAACCTTCAGGCTCTCGTCGGCAAATTGTACGACAAATTCGAGGCCGAGGCAGCCGAAAAAGGTCCTGAGGCTTTGGCAGAGGCTAAAGACCGTCGCGACAGCGGTTTCCAGATTTTCTACGTGTTCATCAACATCGGCGGTGTCATCGCTCCATTCGTGGCTCCTATGCTCCGCAACTGGTGGTTGAAGGCTCACAACTTCATCTACAACGCCGACATGCCGGCACTTTGCCATCAATATCTCGCCAACGGCGAACAGACACAGAAGTTCACAGAGAATATGGCGAAATCATTAGTTGAAGGCACAGCAACACCGACAGACCTCGTGACATTCAGCTCACAGTATATCGACGTGTTCAACACCGGCGTTCACTACGCATTCATCGCGTCAGTGGTCGCTATGATGATTTCATTGGTGGTGTTCCTCTGCACAAAGAAGATTTTCCCACAGCCGGCAAAGAAAGAGAAGGCAGAAGTTATTGAATACACACAAGAAGAAAAACTCGCTATGGCAACGGAAATCAAGCAGCGTCTCTACGCTTTGTTTGCAGTTCTCGGCATTGCCATCTTCTTCTGGCTCTCATTCCACCAGAACAGCCAGTCGCTGACATTGTTGGCACGCGACTTCGTTGTCACCGACTTCTTCCCTGCTGAGATTTGGCAAGCTCTCAACCCATTGTATGTCATTATTTTGACACCTGTCGTGATGGCAGCTTTCGTATTCTTGGTTAAAAAAGGCAAAGGCGTGTCGACACCTCGCAAGATCGCTTACGGTATGGGCATCGCCGGTATGGCTTACCTCTTCCTGATGATACTTTCAATCTCCTGCAACTATCCTTCAGGCGAAGAATTCCGCGCAATGGATGCCGCTACAATGGCAGCCAAGGGTCTCGCAAAATCAGGACCATGGGTGCTTATCGTGACTTACTTCTTCCTGACTGTCGCTGAGTTGTTCATCTCACCTCTCGGACTTTCATTCGTTTCAAAGGTGGCTCCGCGTCACATGGTGGGCTTGTGCCAAGGCTTGTGGCTTGGTGCGACAGCTATCGGAAACCTCTTCATCTTCGTCGGACCTCTCATGTACGACGCTTGGGACATCTGGGTATGTTGGGGCGTGTTCCTCGCAATCTGCCTCGTTTCAATGTCGGTGATGTTCGGCATGGTTAAATGGCTGGAAAGGGTTACTGCGTAATGAAAAACCTTTCTAAAGAAGAGTTTGAGGTGTATTGCCTTTTCATTGCGGCGAATGCTGATTTCAACATCACGAAGCAGGAGCTTATCGCGATGGGAGCGCACACCGACCCTGAGATGTTCGTAAAGGTATACAATGGCTTCGAGTCGGACAGCGACGTCGATAGACTTGACACCATACGTGAGTGCAAGACATTGTATATCAAGGACGAGCTTGACCGTCAGAACCTCTTCGACAAGATGAAAAAGGTGTTCTTTGCCGACGGCAGATTTGCTGCGGCGGAGCAGAGTGTTTTCACGATGTTGAGGAAGTTGATTTAGCTATTAGCCATTAGGGATTAGCCATTGGTTTTTAGTTATTAGTGTTATACTAAGAGCTATAAACTGATGGCTAATGTTTTATTAATATATATAGGTGTAAAAATTTTCATTTCGTGGCTGGGCGTATGAAAATTTTTTGTATTTTTGCACGCCTTTTTAAGGGGATTGGCAGGGTGTTTTTTACAAGCACTCTATAATTGAGCATCAATCATTTAGAATTTATAACTAATTAACAATATTTACAAAACTAACAAAATGAACATAATCTTTATGAGAAAAAAATCATTAGCCTTAACCCTAATGCTAGCATTTTCATGCATTTTAGGGGGTGATTTGATGGGACAAAAAAACACTTCCGTATAGCTACGGATTCGAATTTGATGGCACATATAATGCTACAAATGCAGCGAATGCACTAACAACAGAAGGTTGGACAACCACGAATGCATCATCTAGTACAATGATCAAACAGCACATGTACAACGATGGAAAATCATTTTGTTTCTATGTTGATGAGTCTAAAGATTATCAATATTTAGTGTCACCATTGCTATCAAATGCATCAAGTTTAAACGTAGGGTTTTTATGGAAAACAACCTCATCTACTACTGTAAAATTCCAAATTGGATATTCAAAATCAGACACACCTGATGTAGCGACAAATTTTACTTGGTCAGATCCGGTTACAGCTACCTATTTTTTAACATATACATTAGCGAGCCAATCGTTTTCAACAGACGGAATAAAATACATAGCGATAAAATTTGATAGAAATTCAGAGACAGCTACATATCGCTACATTACTATTGATGAGGTTACAATTTCAATAGTACCCCCGAAAAATCTCGTTGCATCACCAATGACTTCTTTAGCAACATTGTCATGGACAAAAGGATATAACGAAAGCAACTGGCTGGTGTACTATTCATCAACAAATACAGCTCCGACTGATTATACAACCAACGTGAGTCCTGTAGAGGCTAATCCAAATTATACCATTACTGGACTTACTAAAGACGAGACTTATTACGCATGGGTTTGCGCTGAAAGCAATGGCATTTATAGTGCTTGGGTTGGACCTGTTGAGTTCACACCTTCAGATGAATTTACATTAACTGTTTATAATGGAACTGCAGGACAAGCCGGAGCACCTTTCCACTATAACACAAGCAATAGCGGCGTTAAAAGTCAGTTCATAATACCTTCAGCCGAATTGACATATTTGATCAACAAAAAAATAACAGACCTTCAATTCTATCATTCGGTAGCCAATCAAAGTTGGGGTGATGCGAAGTTTGAGATTTACATGAAGGAATTTGACAGTAAGACCACATTTGATTCAAACTATGATTACACTGATTGGAGCACAATGACAAAAGTTTATGATGGCAATGCTACCTTTTCAACAGATGGAAACAAAATAATGGCTATTGAATTAACAAATCCATACATTTACGAAGGCGGAAATCTTATGATAGGATTTAAGATAATAGCCACAGGAAATACGCTTAGTTACTGTACTTGGAATGGAGTATCGCAAACGGCTGATAATAATACATGTATCTTCACCTCAAGCACAGGTGCTTCAGGAATTAAATGGTTGCCCAAAATAACGTTCACATCTCAATACATCACCTTTGATAATTGCAATTGGGGCACTGGAGCTACAACAACAGCTGCACAGAATGTCGAATTAAAAAATGATGTGACTGTTGCCAATGGCACAAATGCTATCGCCAGCATTATTGAAATGGCAAGCGGGAGTAGTCTCACAATTGAAAACGGTGCTACACTTACATGCGATAATATAGTAGGTGCAACATCTTCCAATTTCACAATCGAAGACGGCGGCCAGCTCATCTGCAACAACGCTGTGAATGCAACCGTACATAAAACAATCGCAGCATGGAACACAGGCTTAACCGGAGGCTGGTATTTCATCGCATCACCAATCAACGTCAACAACCTGGCGCCGGCAAATGTAACCAACATGATTTCCGATGAAAACGCTGCTAACGGCGACCGTACCTATGATTTGTATTCGCTTGATAATATCACATGGCATAACTATAGGGCAAACCCTTTCAACCTGGCTAACGGGCAAGGTTATCTCTACGCCAGTAAGGACGGTGCAGACTTACAATTCAGTGGTGCTGTCAAAGCTTACGATGAATATCATACAATTTTGGTTTCAGAAGGCTGGAATCTCATTGGTAACCCTTACACTTTTGAGGCTTACCCTAACCAAGCATATTACACCATCAATGACGCCAACAGCGGCATCACTGCACAGACATCAACATCAAGTGCTGTCGTCGCTCCTTGCACCGGCATTATAGTAAAGGCTGCTGAGGATGGCACTGTCAAATTCTTAAAAGACGCTCCGGAAACTTCAGCCAACAACGGCAACATCCAGATGGTGCTGGCACATAACGTCAACGTTCGCGGTGACAAACGCGTAGAGACAATCGACAATGCCATAGTGAGTTTCAACGAGGGTAGCCAGCTTGAGAAATTCTACTTCGGCAACCCGTCAGCAAGCATCTTCATCCCTCAAAACGGTGAGGATTACGCCATAGCGTTCTCCGACCGTCAAGGCGACGTGCCGCTGTATTTCAAGGCGAATGAAACAGGCACCTACACCATCAGCTTCGCAGGCGATGAGATGAGCCTCAACGGAATCTACCTCATCGATATTCTGGCGGAAGAGGAAATCGACCTGAGCGTCAACCCGAGCTACACTTTCATCGGCTCACCTGCCGACAGAATGGCGAGATTCAAGATTGTATTCAGAAACGCTGGCGGCGATGGCACGAGCGACATCTTCGCATACCAGAACGGCAACGACATCATCGTCAGCGGCGAAGGCGAACTGCAGATTTTCGACGTCATGGGACGCATGGTTTCAAGACAGCGTGTGAATGGAGTGGAAACCGTCAACGCAATGCCATATGGCGTATATATTTTCAAGTTAAATGGAATGACACAGAAAATTGTTGTAAGATAAAATAATAGGAGAGAAATAAAATGAAAAAGATATTATTCGCAATCGCAATTATAATGACAATGGGTTTTGCCGCTAACGCACAGAGTGATACTTTCTTCAAATGGACCGACGGTGACAACGAGATATACAGAGTATCCGATGACAATTATATTTTCACGTTGCCTAACGCTCACGGTTATGAAACGGACGAGCAGGCTCCGCTTGGCAGCGGCCTCTTGGTTCTCACCGCTCTCGGTGCAGGATATGCTTTGGCAAGAAAAAAAGTGAAGAGTAAATAATTTTTTATAATTTTGTAGTATAATAACATCTAATTAACTAAACGACATGAAGAAAACATTATTTTTTGTTGCGTCACTATTATGTATGATGGTGGCAAACGCACAGGATTGGAACAATCTTGTCACTTCATTTGTATGCTCGACAGGTCGTCAGCATGCTGTGGTTTATGACGGCGAGTTCATCTACACAGCAGCATGGGGCAAGTCGTCGACAGTGCTTTCAATGTTCTACAAGTACGACTTGGAAGGCAACCTCCTCGATGAGTTCGACGTGACAGGTGTCGGCAACTCTGACAACTACATGCGCGACATGACTTACGACGGACAGTATGTTTACGGTTGTGACGCTCATTCAGGCACTATCTGGTGCTACGACCTTCGCAACAAGACATTGGTCAGTTCAAACTGCATCAACACATCATTGAGTGAGCTCGGTATCTGCACCTACGACCCTACTCAGGACGCTTTCTGGGTCGGTGAGAGAGCCACAGGCAGCAGCCCTGCCCTCCACCTCGATCTCAAGCTCGTGAGCCGCAGCGGCCAGGTGCTTCAGACAGCATCAGCTGCCAATCTCGGCGGTCACACCGTTCACGGTACAGGCTATTTCACTGACGACAACGGCGGTCATCACATCCTTCTGTTTGCAGTTGAAGGCTTCACAGCACATGTCTTCGATTATAACATCGACACCGACAGCATGAATCCTAACTACATCTTCGATTTCTCGGTGACACCGGGATGGGGTCCAGCAAGCTCAGCAGGCGGTGCTTTCATAGGCGAAGTCAACGGCTCACAGTATTTCTTCGGTGACGTCGACAAGAGTCCTAACCTCATTGGCATCTACGCTTTAGGCGAGTACACTCCTGTAACTCCAACTCCTCCGGAGGGCGACATTTTCTTCGACTTTGAAGACGGTATCATGCGTTGGAACACAATCGACGCTGACGAGGATGGCTACAACTGGGAAATGAGATATATTTACGCTGTTCCAGGCAACACCCACTGCGTTACATCAGCTTCGTTCGACGATTGGACACAGACTGTTTTGACACCTGAGAACTACCTCGTAACTCCTTATAAACTCGATTGCGAGCAGATTACTTTCTGGGCTCAGGCTCAGGATATCAACAATCCTAACGAGCACTTTGGCGTGGCCGTTTCAACAACAGACGGCTTAACAGCTGATGATTTCGAGATTATTTGGGAAGCCGACCTCACAGCCAAAACAGCTGGCGAGTGGTATTTCTTCAATATCGACCTCAGAGCTTACCAAGGTCAGGACATCTATGTCGCCATCGTTCACTACAACTGTACAAACCAGTTCTCAATCAATGTCGACGACATCACTCTCTACAGAGAATATCAAGCAGGTTTGGGCGTTGATGAAAACTCAATAAGTTTGTCAACAGTTTATCCGAATCCGGCAGTCAACACACTCATGGTTGAAAGCGAAATCACTATCAACAACTATGAGATTTACAACGTTGCAGGCGCAATGATCTGCAGCAACCCTGTCGACGACAAGACATTTGAAATCAACGTGAGCGAGTTGCCAGCAGGCACTTACCTCATCAAGATGACATCAGAAGGTCTCGTTCAGACTAAGAGATTCGTGAAGAAATAATCAGTATTTTTTCCGAAACTTCGGACAATAGATTAGGAATACGGCTGGTTTTTTATTCCAGTCGTATTCTTTTATTTTTTTCCAATCGGAAATCGGTTTGCTGACGATTTTCTCGTCGTCCATGGTGATGTTCGACGCCACGCAGAGCATTGTGGCAGGATGGCAGTTTTTCACCAGTTCCTCTATCATCGCATTGTTACGGAAAGGCGTCTCGATGAAAAGCTCCGTCTCATCGTTTGCCAAAGACTGGCGTTCAAGAGATTTTATTTTCTGTACGCGTTCAGGGCTCTTTATCGGGAGATAACCGTGGAAGCAGAACGACTGACCGTTGAATCCTGAAGCCATCAGGGCGAGAATCATAGCATTGGGGCCTGTCAGCGGAACGACCTGGATACCAGCCTGATGTGCGAGTTCCACGATGAGAGCTCCCGGGTCGGCCACACACGGCGTGCCAGCCTCCGACATCAGTCCTATGTTTTGACCGTCAAGAGCCTTGCCGAGATATGTCAACAAATCCGGATTTTGCGGGTTATGTTTGTCGAGTTCCACAAACTCAAGTTCATCTATGGGACATGGCATATGCATCTTACTGAGCATACGGCGTGCTGTGCGCACATTCTCGACCACGAAAAACCGTAGCGTCCTCACTATGTCCAATGTTCCTGCAGGAATGACCTGTTCCGCCGAGGTTGCACCAAGCAGCGCAGGCAGCAGATATAATTTCCCAAATTGTTGATTCATAACGAATTATTGAAGTGTCTGCTCAATCTTATCGGCGATGGCACGGAACTGTTTGTCGGTGTCGAGAAGGTTAGCGACAGTCTTGAGGGCGTGTATCACGGTGGCGTGGTCCTTGCCTCCGCACTGTTCACCTATGGTGATGAGCGGTGCCTTGGTGTATTTTTTCGAGAAATACATCGAGAGTTGGCGAGCCTGCACAATGTTGCGTTTCCTCGACTTCGTGAAGAAATCGGCCTGTGAGGTGCCCATCTCTTCGCACACCGCATTAATGATATAGGTGATTGTTATTTCGCGGTTAGAGTTGTTCACAAAACGTTCCACCATCTGTTTCGCGAGGCTTATGGTGATGGATTTGCGGTTCAGCGACGACTGTGCGATTAGTGATATCAGGAATCCTTCCATCTCGCGCACGTTGGTCTTGATATGTTCCGCGATGTAGTTCACCACGTCTTCAGGCAGTTCCACCCCTTCGTTGTAAGCCTTACGTTTCAAGATATTGCGGCGTGTCTCCACGTCAGGTAGCGACATCTCTGCAGAGAGTCCCCATTTGAAACGTGAGATGAGGCGCTGTTCCATGTCCTTAATCTCCGCAGGCGGCTTGTCGCATGTGAAAATGAGCTGTTTGCCGGTCTGTTGAAGGTGGTTAAAGATATGGAAGAGGGTGTCCTGAGTCTTCGGTTTGCCCGAGAGGAACTGGATGTCGTCGATGATTAGCACGTCGATCATCTGGTAGAAATGCACGAAGTCGTCGCGGCTGCTCTTTGAGCTGTTATTGCGGCACGAAGCCTGGAACTGCATCAGGAACTGTTCCGCGTTGACGTAAAGCACTGTCAGCTCCGGGTGATGTTTCTTCGTTTCGAGGCCGATAGCCTGGCAGATGTGGGTCTTTCCCATGCCGGTAGGGCTGAACACGAACATCGGGTTAAAGGCGGTTCTTCCCGGGTTTTTCGACACGGCGAGACCTGCCTCGTAAGCCACGCGGTTGCAGTCACCCACCACGAAGTTCTCCATGCAGTAGTTCTCGTTGAGATTCGACTCGATATTGACTTTCTTGATGCCAGGGAGCGCGAAAGGATTCAGAATCTTCGACTCGGTGTTCTCGAAATCGATTTGAATCTGTTTCGGCGGATTTTTCGTGTTGGTGCGGTCGACCGACGGCTGTTTCACCACGACGGGTTTGTTGACATTATTGTCCATCATGATGGAATATTCGAGTTTGCCTTCAGGGCCGAGCACCTTACGGATTGTGGCTTTTATAACCTTAATATAATGAGTCTCAAGGAATTCGTAGAAGAAATCAGACGGCACCTGGATGGTCAGAAGTCCGTTCTTGAAGTCGACAGGCTTAATCGGCTCGAACCAAGTCGAATAAGCTTGCGGCGGAACGTTCTCCCGAATCATCGCGAGGCATTCATTCCAAATCTCGTACAAATTTTTGCTCATCAATTTATCAAGTATTTAAATATCAAGTGATTATAATTATCATTTTGGTCTCAAAACGACTTTACAAATATCAACATAAAAAAGTTAATAAAAATATTTTTTTTGTATTGATTATTATTTTTTTTCGTATTAAATTACGAGGCAAAGGGCGTTTTGAGGTCAAAAATCGGCGTAATATGCTGATTTTAAACGGTTTTGAGGTATTTTACATCGACTCCGTAGAGGCGTTTGATTTTCTCTATGATTCTGTCGGAATCGCTTTGCCTGATTGAGATTTCGAGGTAACAACGGAGTTCAAATTTCGGGTTCTGTTGTTCGAGATTTTCGTCTTTAAGGATGCGCATCACCTCGTTAAGGAGCGGATAGTCGAATTCGAGGCTGTATACCTCGTCGATGGTTTTTTCAACAATGGTACAATTGTCGAGAGCCTCGCGAGCTGACGTCTTGTAAGCGTTGATAAGTCCCGGCACGCCAAGCAGTTGACCGCCGAAGTAACGTGTCACTACGACACAAACGTTGGTGACATCTTTTGATAGAATCTGATTGAGGATAGGTTTGCCGGCAGTACCTGAAGGTTCGCCGTCGTCGCTCGAGCGGTAACAAGCCTTGTCGGGGCCAATCATGAAAGCATAGCAGTGATGTTTCGCATCGAAATAACGTTTGCGAATCTCGGCGACACGTTCTTTGACCTCAGTTTCAGAATGCACCGGAAACGCCTCGGCGATGAACTTGGAGCCCTTCTCTTTGTAGAGCCCATCGCCTTTCGACGTCACGATTTTATATGAATCCTCGAATAACATCATGCAAAGATAAGAATTTTTCACGCAGAAACAACAGATAAGGCATAAATTTTCTGTTGTTTCTGCTATTTCTGCGTGAGATTTTTATAATTTTGTAGCATGAAAACATCATCAAATTTAGTTCGGGAATGCCGCAAGTATTATGCAAGCGAGTTGGAGACAATTTACGGCTCCGATGAGGCTAACGCATTGATAATGATTCTGTTGGAGCATTATTTCAGCCTCGACAGGGTGAAAATTGCAATGAATCCAGAACTGCGTTTGAGTGAATCCGAGCTATTGACGTTGCATTTTGCGGTGAAGGAACTGCTGAAAAACAAGCCCGTGCAATATATAATAGGTGAAACCGAATTTTGCGGCATGCGGTTTTTTGTTGATGAAAACGTGTTGATTCCGAGGCCGGAAACCGAAGAAATGGTAAAAAAAATTGCATCCTGTAGGGACAAGGCATGCCTTGTCCCTACAGGATGTGATATCCTCGATATCGGAACCGGCTCTGGTTGCATTGCCATCAGCCTTGCCAAGTTGTTGACAGACAGCAAGGTAACAGCGGTTGATGTTTCTGAAAAAGCGTTGGAGGTGGCAAGAAAGAATGCCGACGCCAATGATATTAATGTTCGGTTTCTTTTGGATGACATTTTAAACCCTCAAAACCCCGAATTGCTTAATAATCAATTCGATATCATCGTCAGCAATCCTCCCTACGTCTGCGAGAGCGAGAAATCTGAAATGCGAGCCAACGTTTTAGATTACGAGCCATCTTCCGCCCTCTTCGTCAGCGACAACGACCCGTTGATTTTTTACAGAAGAATTTTAGAATTCGCACAAAAGGCGTTAAAACCAGGCGGTGAGGTTTGGTTTGAAATCAATGAGAAATTCGGTAACGAGATGAAGAATCTCTGTCTTGCAAAAGGATTTAAAAACGTTGAAATCATCAAGGATTTCAGGGGAAAAGATAGAATATTAAAAACGACAAGATAAAAAAAAGAAATCCCCGATTATTGGGGATCCTTTACTATTTTAATATCATTTGTTTGAGAATCGAACTCATATTTTATATAAAATCTATCGGGACCGGATTCTTTTATAATACTTATCGACTTTGTTTCCTTATTTGCACAATCCTTGAC
>R20__coassemble_196_pt1 | contig 49003 bp, 46 predicted proteins | sample R20__metabat2_high_PE_049 | metagenome-assembled genome bin R20 | reverse complement strand
TTTCAACCATTATCCGGGAATAGCCCTTTGTGGCTGGCTTCGGGGGGTGGTTTAGTGTATTATTTTAATGTTTTTTTTTTTGGATTTTAATAAATTTTGTTTAATTTTGCAGTTTAAATTCATTTAAAATGAAGAAATTTATTGCAATACTCCTCGTTTTCACAGCGTTTTGCGCCACAGCTCAAACAAGAATAGGCGAAAACATTGACGTGACACATTATGAGATTCATCTCAACAACATCGATTTCACAAACCATACTCTGCAAGCACAGACCTTCGTCACGCTGACGACGTTAAGTGCGACAAGCACCATTGAGTTGGAACTTAAAACCTTGACAGTCAGCGCAGTGACTTCAACCGATGCAACAATAAGCAACTTCAGTCAAACTGGAGATGTCCTGACAATAAACCTCGCATCTTCATTGGCGGCAAACGCAACAGCGTCGTTCACGATAACATACGGCGGCAACACCTTCAACGAGAGCTGGGGCGGAATCATGTGGACCAACGGCTACGTCTGCAACATGGGCGTCGGCTTCGAGTCGATACCACATAACCTCGGAAAATGCTGGTTCCCGTGCGTCGACAACTTCACCGACAAGGCGACATACGACGTATACGTCACCGTTCCGAATGACTTGACCGCCGTGTGCGGCGGCAACCTCGAAGGCACCACCGACAACGGCGACGGCACCAAGACGGTTCATTACAATGTGCCTCAAGAGATTGCGACATATCACATCTCATTCGTGGCCGGCGACTATGTCGAATGGACTGACACCTACACCGGCATGGAACGCGACATCCCTATCACAGTATACGTCAAGCCGAACCAGGCGGGCTTGGTGCAAGGAACATTCGTGAACGTGAAAGACATAGCAAACTTTTTTGAGAATAACTTCGGCCCGTACCCGTTCAACCGCATCGGATACTCCATCACAAGCGTGGGCTGCATGGAACATATCGACAACATCGGCATCACCAGCGGTGTCCTGACAGGCAACACCTCTCAGGAGGAATATGTAGCGCACGAGATGTCGCACATGTGGTTTGGCAACAAAGTGACATGCGCGACAGCGGAACAGATGTGGCTCAACGAAGGATTCGCACAGTTCTGCGGAGTGTTTTACCGTTCTGGAATCTACGGAGAAAGCGACTTCCAGCAGGCCATGAACACCAAAATCAACAGCATCACAAAATGGTGCAAGAATGAAAGCAACTGGATACCGCTGAATAATGTTCCTCAAACCATGACATATGACAACAACGCAGTATACAACCGTGGCGCTGTCGTCGTCAACACCATGATGAATTACATTGGCAGAGAGACCTTCTTAGAAGGCATGCGCAGCTACCTCAACACATACAACTACAGCGCAGCCACGTCGGAACAGCTTCGCGACGCCCTCACCAATGCCACCGGCATCGACATGAATGGATTTTTCGACACTTATGTGTTCACCGCAGGCTTGCCGCACTATGGCGTTGACCTCATCAACGTGACTCCAAACGGAAACCAATATGACGCCACAGTCAGGATGACTTACCAACATGTAGGGCCAGAACACGTAGGCCAAAACAACCGTGTGGAAGTCACATTTATCGATAACGGAGGACAAATGCAAACCACACCGGTTAACTGGGACGGTTCAGAAGCCAATCAGAATGTCACTCTCGACATCAACCCTATCGCAGCCTTCGCCGACTACTACAACCACTTCTTGGATGCAAAAATTGACAAAAACCTGACGACCACAACCACCGCTAACTTAGGAGTCGAGCAGCAACTAACCATCACCGTGAGCAGCGTAACCGACTCTGTGATGCTCCGCGGCGAAGAGCATTTTGTGGCACCCGACAACAATCCTAATATCCCAGGCCTCACACTCTCTACAAGACATTATTGGAATGTTCTGAGACTTGATTTCGGTGAAGCTAATGTCTCCGGAAAATTCACCTTCTCCAACAACGCCAACATGGACGGTGACATCATACAAACCGAAAACGACTCAGCAGTGCTGCTCTACCGAGCCAACATCAACGATACATGGCACACAATACCTTATGAACAGCAAGGCAACTGGAAAATCGGCTTCTTCACTGTGAGCGACCTTCCAACGGGACAATACACCATCGGCGCCATCGACAAGACACAACTCGGCATGGGAGAAAACATCCTCGACACAAAGAAAATGATTCTCACCCCCAACCCGACAAATAATTTCGTCAAAATAAGCACGAAAACCGAAAATTCAGAAATATTGATAATCAACAATTTAGGACAAACCATAAATTCTTTTCCAATTTGCGGAAACGATGCGACCATTTCCGTCGAGAATTTCCCGGCTGGAATTTACTATGTAAATTTACTTGACGAAAAGAAAAACATCATTTCGACAGAAAAATTGGTAAAGAAATAAGATTTTTGCTTATCTTTGCACCGAATTCGAGTTTAAAAATTTAATAACGTTATTTTATTATGAATCCAACCCATATTGAACACATTGGAATTGCTGTCAAAAGCTTAGACGAGTCGATTCCAACATTCGAGCAATTACTCGGAACAAAATGCTACGCCATAGAAGAAGTTAAAGATCAGAAGGTTAAGACCGCATTTTTCAAAGTCGGTCAGACCAAGATCGAGCTTCTCGAGCCTACTTCACCTGAGAGCACTATCGCTGCTTTCATCGAGAAGAACAACGGCAAGGGTGGCATGCATCACATCGCTTTTGCAGTTGAAGGCATTGAAAATCAGTTAGCTGAGGCTAAAGCAGCCGGCTTCCGTCTCATCGACGAGACTCCACGCGGCGGCGCTGAAGGCTTGACAATCGCTTTCTTGCACCCGAAATCAACATGCGGTGTCCTCACAGAACTTTGCGAAAATAAAAACAAATAATAAAAATCATAGAAAATGTTAATCGAACAGAAAATTCAAGAGTTGTTAGACAAGCGCGCTCTCGCACGTTTAGGTGGCGGCGAGAAAGGTATCGCTAAACAACATGAAAAAGGAAAGTACACCGCTCGTGAGCGCATCGCCATGTTGCTTGACGAGGGCAGCTTCGAGGAGTTCGACATGTTCCTCACACACCGCACCACTGACTTCGGTCTGGAGAAGCAGGTGTATCTCGGCGACGGCGTCGTGACAGGCTACGGCACCATCGACGGACGTCTCGTTTACGTCTATTCACAGGACTTCACAGTGCTCGGCGGCTCATTGTCAGAGACTATGTCAAAGAAAATCTGCAAGGTGATGGATCAGGCCATGAAGAATGGCGCTCCTATCATCGGCATCAACGACTCAGGTGGCGCACGTATTCAGGAAGGTTCACGCTCACTGGCAGGTTTCGCTGAGATTTTCCAGCGCAACATCAACGCATCAGGCGTGGTGCCACAGATCAGCGCAATCTTCGGACCTTGCGCAGGCGGCGCAGTCTACTCACCGGCATTGACCGACTTCATCCTCATGACCGAGCAGAACAGCTACATGTTCCTCACCGGCCCGAAGGTAGTGAAGACAGTGACAGGCGAAGACGTCAGCGTTGACCAACTCGGCGGAGCTTTGGTACACAACCAGAAGTCAGGCGTGAGCCAGTTCATGACAAAAACAGAGGAAGAAGGTTTGGCATTGATCCGCGACCTCATCTCATATCTTCCACAGAACAATCTTGAGGAAGCTCCACGTATTGAGTGTAACGACCCTATCGACCGTAAGGAAGACTCACTCAACGCCATCATCCCTGACAACCCGAACAAACCATACGACATGAAGCACATCATCCACGCCATAGTGGATAATGGCGAGTTTCTCGAGGTTGCACAAGACTTCGCAAAGAACCTCATCGTCGGTTTCGCCCGTTTCGACGGCAAACCTGTCGGTATCGTCGCCAACAACCCGGCATTCCTCGCCGGCGTGCTCGATATCAACTCATCACGTAAGGGTGCTCGTTTCGTCCGCTTCTGCGACGCTTTCAACATCCCGATCGTGACATTGGTCGACGTCCCTGGCTTCTTGCCTGGCACAGTGCAGGAATACGGCGGTGTCATCACCCACGGCGCTAAGATGTTATTCGCTTATGGCGAGGCAACAGTGCCGAAGGTCACCATCACAATCCGTAAGTCATACGGTGGATCACACCTCGTTATGGGTTGCAAGCAGCTCCGCGCTGACATCAACTACGCATGGCCAACAGCAGAAATCGCCGTCATGGGTCCTTCAGGCGCTGTCGAGATCCTCAACGGTAAAGAGATTGCCGGCATCGAGAACGCTGAAGAAAAAACTGAGTTCATCGCCAAGAAAGAAAAGGAATACCGCGACAAGTTCGCCAATCCTTACGACTCAGCCAAATACGGCTACATCGACGACGTCATCGAGCCACGTAACACACGTTTCCGCGTCATCAGAGCCCTCCAGGCACTCGAGACAAAGAAAGACACCAACCCACCTAAGAAACATTGCAATATTCCATTGTAATTTTGATTTAAAATTTAAAGATTTAAAATTCAATTGAATATGAACATGTTATCAATAATGTTATCAGCTGTAAGAGAGCCTATCGCCACTCACGACTGGGTCGTCACCATCGGCGGCTTCTGCATTGTGATCACGGCATTGGTTGTCCTTTTCATCATCTTCACCGGATTCTCGAAACTCGTCAACCACGACTTCAAGACAGCAAAGAAGGAAAGAAAAGCTAACGAGGCTCCGAGCACATCAACAGCAGCGGGCTGGAAAGTCGACGACGACCTCGCGGTGGTTATCGGATTAGCATTGTCACTTGCAAAAGAAGTGCACGATGAAGAGTCCGGCTTGATGACCATCAAGAGAGTTGAGCGCCGTTATTCTCCATGGAGCTCGAAGATTTACGGATTAAATGGTTTAAACAGAAGAAATTTTTAAGCAATGAAGAAATTTAAATTCACAGTCAACGGAAAAGAGTACGAAGTCGAAGTGAAGAAATACGAAGGCGAGAACGCCGAAGTTATCGTCGACGGCACTCAATATAATGTCACAGTCCAGCGTGAAGAGGAAGAGGCCCCTACATTTGTCGCTCCTAAGCGTCCGGCTCCGAAACCGGCAGCTGCAGCACCGAAAGCTGAGGAGACTCATGCAACACCGGCCGACGGCTACAAGTCATTGGCACCGCTTCCTGGCACCGTCATGCAGATCTACGTCAACGTGGGTGACGTCGTGAAACGCGGCGACAAACTCATGATGTACGAAGCCATGAAGATGGAAAACAACTTCCTCGCTGAAGTTGACGGAACAATCAAAGAAATTAAGGTCAGAGTGGGCGACAACATTCTGCAAGGCGCTGTTTTATTTGTAATTGGCTAATTATGAAGAAGAGATTCAACGTTAAAAAGAAGGCTCTGCTTATCTTCGCGTTGGTAGCCATCCTGCTCGTGCTTCACGGCATCATGACATCAAGCCCTGTAATGGCTGAACCTGTATTTAATAATATTCAAGACACTGAGGTACAGTCAATCTCAGCCGGCGAAGCTATCGGAAGCGGCATGTACTCGTTCTGGCAGTTCACCGGATTCAGAAACTGCACTCGAGGCAACATCATCATGATTCTGGTTGCCTTCGTGTTCATCTTCCTCGCCGTCAAGTACGACTTCGAGCCTATGCTGCTCATCCCTATCGGAGTGGGTATCATAGTGGGAAACATACCGTTCATCCAAGACTCGTATACCTTTGATTTACAAGGTGCTTTGGCAGCATTGTCAAAGATTGAGATTCAAGGAAACCTCACCTTTGACCTGACAGAAGCACAGAAATTCTTTGTGGGACTGTTCGCAGGACAGGATACCATGAACTGCCAGCAGGCTTTGGAGCATTTCCACAGCATGAGTCCTGAGCAGCTTCAGGCGTTCCTCCCGGCAGGCATGGACCCGACAGCACCTAATACAGCCAAGTTCTTCGACAGCCTCATCCAGCAGGTGTTCAACATGAACATCCAGACCGGTGTCTATCAGAAAGGCTCAGTGTTGAACTATCTGTATTTCGGCGTCCGTCAGGGTATCTATCCTCCATTGATTTTCTTGGGCATCGGTGCTATGACCGACTTCTCATCACTGATTTCACAGCCTAGATTGATGATTCTTGGTGCCGCCGCTCAGCTCGGCGTGTTCATCACCTTTATCAGCGCACGTGCCTTGGGCTTCGACCCACACGAGGCAGCAGCTATCGGTATCATCGGTGGCGCTGACGGTCCTACCGCCATCTTCATCTCCACAAAGATGGCTCCACACCTCCTCGGTGCAATTGCTATCGCGGCATATTCTTACATGGCTCTCGTGCCTGTCATCCAGCCGCCTATCATGCGCTTGCTCACCACCAAGGAAGAGCGTCTTATCAAGATGAGAGAGCCACGTATGGTCGGCAAGACAGAGAAGGTCATCTTCCCTATCGTCGGTTTGTTGCTCACCACTTTCATCAGCCCTTCAGCACTTCCACTTTTGGGTATGCTGTTCTTCGGTAACCTGTTGAAAGAAAGCGGCGTCACAAAACGTCTCGCAAACACCGCAGCCAACCCGCTCATCGACATCGTGACAATCCTGTTAGGCTTGACCGTCGGTGCTTCTACACAGGCTGACGTGTTCCTCACAGTCGACTCACTCATCATCTTCGCTTTAGGTGCCTGCTCGTTCGCTGTCGCTACATTCGGCGGCGTATGCGGCGCCAAGCTGATGAACGTGTTCTGCAAGGAAGGCAACAAAATCAACCCTCTCATCGGTAACGCAGGTGTGTCGGCAGTGCCTGACGCAGCACGCGTCTCCGAGGTCGAGGGACAGAAATACGACCCATCGAACCACCTCCTCATGCACGCCATGGCGCCAAACGTTGCAGGTGTCATCGGCTCGGCAGTGGCAGCTGGTATCTTGATGAGCTTTATTGGTATTTAATCCAGTTAGTAGTTAGAAGTTAGAAGTGAGCAGTTATTCTGTTTAACTCCTAACTTCTAACTACTAATTTCTAACTTCTAACTAAATAAAATGTTATTAATCGGTATCGCCGGCGGTTCAGGATCCGGCAAGACAACAGTGGTTAAGAAATTGATTGAGGCGCTTCCTGAGGACTCAATCAGCGTGGTGTCGCAAGATGCCTATTACTGGGACAACGGCAACCTCTCACCTGAGGCGAAGAAGGAAATCAACTTCGACCATCCCGATGCCATCGAGTGGGAATTGCTGGTGAAACACCTCGACATGCTGAAAAACGGCGAGACCATCCCGATGCCTATCTACACCTATGTGACGTGTGCGCGCTCGAAGGAAGTGATTCCGGTGAAGCCGACGGAGGTAGTGATAGTGGAAGGCATTCTCATCATGACATGCCCTGAGCTGGTGAAACGTCTCGACATCAAGATTTTCGTCGATACCGATGGCGACGACAGACTGATGCGCATCATCAAACGCGACATTGAGGAACGTGGAAGGACAGTTTCGGATGTATTGCGCCATTACGAGACATTCGTAAAACCGATGCATAACCAGTTCATCGAGCCTACAAAACGTCTGGCCGACATCATCATCCCGCAAGGCGGTTCAAATCAGGTGGCAATAGACATCATGGCGAGCCGCATCAGGATGCAGTTGAACCAGATGAAACAGCAAACTAATTAATGGCGTAAGCATACCCTCTGCCGCCGTATTTCACTTTCTTCAGGTCGTCACGACGACCGGATAGCTTCACTAAGCATTGGTTGATTTTCGATTTCATCTTTATCTCGTCCATCGCAATGCCTGCAACGACGGCTTTTGCCATCGCCTTATCATAAATTTCCTTACTTGTGGTAGGCTTGCCGTTCTCTCTGATCACTTCAAGAACAATATTATCCCATTTTGACAAAGGATATGGCTTGCGTGTTTTCTCTTTTTTAGTTTCAATTTGATTAGGACTATCCCCTAAAAGTTTTGTAAGTTCTTCAATTTTTTCATTAAAAAAATCAATTTTTGCCAAATTTTTTCTTACCTCGGATTTAAATTCCCCTATTAATCCGATAATCTCATCTTTTGAGAGTTCTCGTTTTTCCATCATTAAAAAAAATTATAGTTCAAATAGTAAAAAAGTAGTGCAAAGTTAGGAAATTATTTTGAATATTGTTCTATCTTTGCAAAAAAAATATGAAAGAAATCGTTAACTTCCTCAATCTCATAGTTGAAAACAACAACCGTCCATGGTTTCAGCAGCACAAAGACCTGTATGTGAATGCGCAAAACAAGTTCAACGCCATAGCTGAGCAGATATTAATAGGTGTGCAGAAGTTCGACCCTCTGACACGCGGCCTGACACTGAAAGACTGCACCTACCGTTTTTATCGTGATACACGTTTTTCGCCTGACAAAAGTCCTTACAAGCGTCATTTCGGCCTGTTTATCTGTCCGAACGGCAAGAAATCGGGATTGGCTGGCTATTATTTCCATGTTGAGGGCGAGAATGCCGAATATCTTGGGCATCACGGGTTGTATCCCGGCATGTACATGTGCGAGCCGTTCATCACAAAGAGCGTGCGTGAGGACATCAGCACCAAAGGCGAGGAGTTTGTGAAAGCGCTGAAGAAAGCCAAGAATTTTAATATGGATTTCACGCAGAAATTAAAGAAAGTACCGAAAGATTATCCGGCAAACCATCCGTATGCAGAGTATCTAAAGCTCAAGGACTTCTGCTTATATCAGCCGATTTCAAATGATATTTTATATTCCGACAATCTCATCGAATGGGTCGTGGAGGAGTTCCGTTCCTGCTACGATTTCAACTCGTTTTTAAACCGCGCGGCGCTTTTCGCAATGGAAAACGAATAATTTTTTCATTTTCGATGCAGCAAAATCACTTTTCTTTCGTTAAAAAGGTGTAAAACGAACGAAATGTTAGGATTCGACATAGTTTTGGATAAGGCAAGAAAAGGAAATCAGGAATCGCTGATGAGGCTTTACGACCTCTGTTGCGACGCTGTCTTCAACGCCTCACACAGAATTGTGCTGAACGTCCAAGACGCGGAGGAAATCACACAGGATGCGGTACTCAAGGCGTTCGCGAATCTCGATGGTTTCAAAGGCTCGGAGCGTGACTTCGTCGCATTGGTGAAGACCATCGCCATCAACAAGAGCATCGACATGTTCAGGAAACATTCCAAGGAGCCGTTTTACACGGAAATCGACAATACCGCCGACCAAATCGAGGACGATGACGAGGATTTTGAAGATTTCCCTATAGAAAAAATCAAAGAGACGTTGAACTCGCTGCCCGACGGCTACCGTCTCACGATAACGCTAAGGTTGATTGACAACATGGAGTTCAGCGAGATAGCGAAGATGATGGGAATAAAGGAATCGTCAGTGAGGTCACAGTATGCGAGAGGACTGGAGAGGATAAGAAGGATAAGAAAAGGATAAGAAAAGGATAAGACAAGGATAAGAAAGGATAAAGTAGGGACGGACCGCGTCCGTCCAAAATATATAGAATATGAATATAGAAGAAAAAATAAGGAAAAACGCAGGAACATTCGATGATGTGAGGATGCCGGCCGGAAGCCGCGAGCGTTTCATGAAGGAGCTGCAGAGAGACATGATGCGCCATGCCTTCACCACGAACAACGTAAGAAGACTTCGTGTCATGACATGGACCTCGGTGGCAGCGGCAGCAGTGACGATACTGATGGTGATTTCGGGCATGATAACGGATGGAAAAATATCAACAAAATCGCCGCAAGTCGCTGACAATAAATTAGTTGAGATGCGTCAATTTTACGATGAGAAAATGGACGACGCCATCATGAATCTCGAAGAGGTGATGAAAAACGTCGACGACTCAACACGCACACAAATCAACTCGGTGATCGACGGACTGCTTAATATGGGCGACGTTTTCGCGGAGATGGCACCGCTGCCGGAAGAGAAACAGATGGCCATGGCCGAACAGATGTACGATAACAAATTGAGAACCATAGAGTTAATAACGAAGAAAATAAATAAGTAAGGATTATGAAAAAGATTTTTGTTTTAACAGCATTATGCCTGATGGCATTATTCGCCTCAGCCTACAACCGCGGAGACCACGATTACAACTACAGATATGAGGAGCAGCAAACCATCGAGCAGACCTTCGACGTGGAAGCGTTGCCAAACCTTATAATGGAAGGCAAATACAGTGATTTCAACATCACGACATGGGACCGGCAGCAGATTGATTTCAAGGTGAAAATCACCGTGAAAAGCGACAAAGAAAGTACCGTGAAGAGTCTTATGAGCATCATTGATGTGGAACTTACCCAGGCAGGCAACACTGTAACTGCGAAGACTATTTTCACCGAAAAAACAAACAAGTCGTACAACGCTTCTGTGTCAATAAAGTATAATGTGAAAGTTCCGAAAGACGTGCTGATGAACCTGACGACACGCTACGGCGACATCACCATCGATGAGGTGCGTGAGAAGCTGAAAGCCTCAATAAAATATGGCGATTTCAAGGCCGACAATATCCTGATCGACGACATCGTAAACAACTCCATCGAGGTGAAATACGGGAATATCAACATCGACAACGTCAAGCAAATGGGCTTGTGGCTGGATTACGGCGACGCCAAAATCAACACCTGTGATTACATCGACGGAACGCTGAAATACAGCAAGATTTTCATCACCGATTTGAATCACTGCATGTTGGAACTCAAATATTCTGATGCAAGAATCGAGAAGGCAGACAAAGTCTTATTTGTCAACACCGCCTATTCCGACATGAAAGTGAGAAACGTCACCGGCAGACTGTCTGTCGACATGAGATATTCCGATTTGACTGCCACAGCAACGTCGTTAACGCCAGTCATTGAAATCGATGGAGCATATTCCGACGCTAATCTGTACCTCAACGAGGATGCATCATTCAACTACAGCCTTCGTTCGTCGTACGGCGACATCACCTTCAAGGGTTTCTTCGACACGAGTAGCATCGGCGGACAAGGCCATTACGGCGAGGGCGAGCGCGGCAGTCTTAACATAACAACGAAATATGGCGATGTTGATATACGTAAAAACAAATAATCTTTTTTTTCATACTATGAATTTTTTATGCCGAATTTTAATGTTCGGCATAATTTTTTTGTATTTTTGTAAGTTTTATTAGTCAATTAATGTATAATTGAAAAAATATTGAAAATGAAGCGAGCACTCTTATTATTAACCATTATACTGTTGAGTCTCAATGTGTTGAAGGCACAGTATACTATTTCCGGAACGTTAGCCGACAGCACCAGCAACGAGCGTCTAATGTTTGTTAACGTCGGCTTGATGCGTGCCTCCGACACTGCGTATATTGCAGGAGCGGCCACCAACGACAAGGGCTATTTCAAGCTCGAGCACATCCCGGGCGGCAATTATATCTTCCAGGTCTCTGCCATCGGCTATCAGACCTACAAGAAGATTATCGAGGTCACGGGCGACATCAATTTCGGGACCATCAAGGTGCTACAAGGTACTACCATGCTCGACGAAATTGTCATCACAGAGAAGAAGCCGCTGTTTGCCAACGAGGGTGAGAAAACACTATACAATGTGAGTGAAGACCCGTCAATCCAGACGGGAACAGCATCCGACGCTTTGCAGAACGCTCCAGGCGTGGAAGTCGACGTGGAAGGCAATATCACACTTCGAGGCGTGTCGTCGGTCGAGATTTGGATTAACGGCAAGCCTTCGCATCTCAACGAGGAAAACCTGAAGACATATATCCAGCAGCTTCCTGCCAACGCCATCAAGACGATTGAAGTCATCACAAATCCTTCAGCGCGTTACGCCTCGAAGAGCGACGGCGGCATCATCAATATCGTGACAAACGCCAAGGTTCAGAAAAACCAGTTTATAAGCTTCGGAGCAAGAGGCTCGTTGAAACCTGACAACGACTATAAACCGGACGCATCTCCCTGGGTGTCATACGTTTACGCGAACGAGAAGCTGTCGTTTAACCTTTATCTCAACGGAAATTACAGAAATGACAGGTCGAACAACGAAGACCGGGAATATATCTTAAACGGCAATCCTGACCCGTTGTTACGCGACACGATAAATGCAAGAGAGACGTATAGAACCAGCAACTCGAAACGTTACGGCGGCGGTTTCTTCATGAACCTGCAATATAACATCGACACCATGAATAACGTCTCAGTGTGGATGGGCGGCTGGCCAAGCTGGACCGACAGCGACGGCAACGAAAGGTTCTACAAGACGAAATATCATGACAGCCTCGGCGTTTTGAAGTCACGTTACGACACCGATTTCACGAATGACAACGTGTTCACAGGATTCAACGGAGGCCTCGAATACCAGCATCTTTTCAACACCAAAGGCCATAACATCACCTTCAGCGTCAACGGCGGATATTGGGGCGGCGACAACAACAGCACCAACACCAAGAAATATTGCTATCAGCACACCGACAGCGTGACGAGCATCGCAGGTTACCGAAACAAAAACCATTTTGGCGACTTCAACTACAGCGCCGACATCGACTACAATATCCCGTATATCAAAAACGGTGAAATCGGCATCGGAGTGTCGTATTCGCACGACCCCGACACCTATCATATCGTTTACGACACTTTGATTGACGCGACAAATTACACTCAAGACAATCTCAGAACACTTGACAGAGTCAGTTGGAACGACGGATTCGACACATATCTCACCGTGCAGCACAAGTTCGGCAATTTCGTTGTGAAACCCGGCATCAGAATGGAATACGAGGACATCCACTGCAACATGGACGGCTATAACGTTGACGGCTCTCCAAGAATTGAGCATCAGTCGAAACAATATCTGAACTGGCGTCCTTCGATTCACATGTCGTACAGGACAAAGTCGATGCACAATTTCAAGTTCAACTATTCGAGAAGAATCAGCAACCCGAATGCACGTTATCTCACAAATTTCGTAGAATACGAGCAGGAAAGCGTCGATTTGGGCAATATGGATTTGAAATCCGTTTACACGAACTCATTTGAGGCAGGTTGGACAAAATATTACAACAAATTCGGCAGCATCGGATTGTCAACATATTACAGAGACACTGACGGAACGATAAACAGCGTCAGGGAAAGTTACTACGACGATTTGCTTTTCCATGACACGATAAGAGCGACAAAGCCTTACAACATCGACAACTCATACAACCTCGGCTTTGAGGCAAATGTGATGTACCGTCCGACAGGATTTTTCAACGTGCGAGTATACGCCAACGTTTACGATTCGTACTATTCAACGATGTTTAACAACCATAAGGTTTCAAAAGACATGTGGTCGTACAGCTTCCGTGTCAACGTGTGGGCGAAGCTCTGGAACAAATTGGAGATTCACACCTCAGGAAACTACCGTTCCGCCACGCAGTCGCTTTACAGCGAAAGGAAACCTACATATTCGATAAATTGCGGTATGCGAGCCGACTTCTTCGACAAGAAAATGTCGGTGCATTTCAACGTGAACGACATCTTCGACTGGAACAAATGGGACAGCGACACATACAGTCCGACGCTCATTTCGTATAGCTCGACGAAGTTCTCAAGCCGCACTATCAGTCTCGGCGTGACGTTCCGTTTCGGAAAGATGGAGTTAGAGCGCAGAGCTCGTGAAGGCGGTGAAGACGACGGAGGAATGCCGGCATCAAGCGGAAAATAAAAAACGAATTTTATCAATAAAAACATGAAAAGATTCTTATTAGCATTAGCAGTGACGGTGGCGATGATGTCGTGTGGCAATGGTGGTGACAGCAATACGCAAACCGTGCAGAAAACAGAGAAGAAAACCGTTGTGGTACCTGCTTTCAACGGTGATTCGGCATATTACTTCGTTAAGAAACAATGTGATTTCGGCCCGCGTGTACCGGGCTCGATGGCACATCAGCAGTGCTCCGAATGGTTCGTGGCGACGCTCAACGGCTATGCTGACACCGTGTTCGTCCAGGATTTCAAGACTCGCCTTTATAACGGCAAAGTCATGGAGGGAAAGAACATCATCGCGGCGTTCAACCCAAATGCTAAGAAGAGAATCATCGTAGCAGCACACTGGGACTCAAGGCCTTTTGCCGACAACGACCCTGACGAAAATAACTGGCAGAAGCCTATCGACGGTGCCAACGACGGCGCTTCAGGCTGCGGCATCATGATGGAGATGGCACGTGTGATGAAGACAAACCGCATCAACCCACAAATCGGTATCGATCTGATTTTCTTCGACTTGGAAGACTACGGTGCGCCAAAATGGGCCGACGAGAGCCTTCATGATGACCTTGCTTGGGGCCTCGGCTCACAATATTGGTCGAAGAAACCGCATGTCAGCGGATACACAGCATATTACGGCATCTTGCTCGACATGGTAGGAGCAGCAGACCCACGTTTCCCGAAAGAATATTACTCACAGACTAATGCGGCATGGGTGCTTAACAAGGTGTGGCGCACGGCTCGCGACATGGGATACGGTGAGGTGTTCACCAACGAACTCGGTGACCCTATCAACGACGACCATATCTACATGATTCATTACGCAGGCATCCCAGCCATCGACATCATTCACCTTGTCGGTGACGAAGACCGCACATCATGTTTCTTCAAACATTGGCATACGGTTAACGACAATATCGATATCATCGATGTGAAGACGTTACAAATGGTAGGAAACGTGGTGATGAAGGTGGTGTATAACGAATGATTTATTTAACGTATTTCCTTCCGTTTCTGATATAAACTCCTTTGAAATTTTCAGGGATTTCTGTTCCTAAACAACGACCTTCGATGGTGTAAACACGGTTGTCTTTTACGATATTATCGCCATAGATTTCATCGATTCCTTCGCTTCCGACGAAAGGATAAAACGTCACGAGGCCTAAGCTGGGGTCGTCATTTTTATGATAGATATGCTCTTCGATGCGCTCTATGCTATGTGCATCCCAATCGTTGCCAATCGCCATGATGTCGCAGGCCGAATTGTTGTACAGGTCGTAAATCACACCGCCATTGCCGTTGTCGTGAATCTCGTTGTAGCCCCAATCGTTTTCAGTTCCAAGGTCGATGTCGTGCATATAAATCGCAGTGATACCCCAAAGGTTACCGGTAATCACATTGTTACGCAAGACAGCCTTGTTGTTAGCCGACGTTCCGTAAATCGAGATGCCGCTGCCGCCGTTCATAGCGTTGTCTTCGTGATTATTGTTCAGGAATTGGTTACCCTCGATGATAGACGAGATTGTCTGTCCCTGCTGGTTGTAGCCGTAGCGTCCTTCGCGGATAATGTTGTCTTTTAGAAGCACTTTTGTCTCGCCTGTTCCCATGAGGTCGGCGATAGAGAGACCACCGACATACCATTGAGCCATGATCGTGTAAATCTCATTGCCGACGATGCGGATAGTGTCGTTACCACCCGGTCCGAGGTTGATTTGCGGAGTGTTGACATTATCGGTGACATTGGTGTCGAAGTCGCAATTCACAATCTGCGGCGAGCTTTGTCCGTTAGCCGGCGAGCTGATTGCAGAGCCATGATTCAGCATGAAATAGCAGTCTTTTATCGTCGGGTCGCAGTTGAAGACATCGATGACAGCATTGCTGTAATCCCTTGTAAAATAAACGAATTTCACATCATCGAAAGTAACATCCGATTCGATGACCTTGATGCCTGCGCCGTCGGAAAAATACATCATTTTAATGTTGCAGCCAGTGGCGTTTTCGAAACGCATGCTGAAATGGTTCGTCTCGTTCAGGCCATAAAACTTGGCTCGGGTTGTATTAGTGCAAATCATTGAGCCATTGATGGTTACGAGAACTTCGGCGAGGTCTACCCTCAACGCCTGATTATCGATTTGCAGCACGTCGCCAGTCGAAATAGTGAGGTCGGCATTCACGAGAAATCCGTTTTCACCGACGGTCACCACACCTTCGGTAACCTCGACGAGGTCAGGGAAAGTGTACGTTGTGCCGTTGCCCGGGCTAACCCATTGGCCGTGAGTATTAATCACTATTGCTAAAATAGCGATTAGAAACAATAGTATTTTTTTCATATTAAATAATTTTAGCCATTAGGTAATAGCCATTAGCCGTTAGTTAATTTCCCTAATGGCTAATGGCTAGTGGCTAATGGCTATTAAAACTATTTCTTAATTGCTGCGATACCTGGTAATTCTTTACCTTCGATGGCTTCGAGAAGAGCGCCGCCGCCTGTTGACACGTATGACACCTGGTCGGCGAGGTTGAACTTGTTGATGCAAGCCACTGAGTCGCCGCCTCCGATGAGTGAGAATGCGCCAGTCTTTGTTGCCTCAGCGATAGCCATCGCGATAGCTTTAGAGCCTGCAGCGAAAGTGTCGAACTCGAACACGCCGCAAGGACCGTTCCAAAGTATTGTCTTCGAGCCTTTGATAACGTTAGCGAAGAATTCGCGTGTCTTCGGACCGATGTCCATGCCTTCCCAGCCTTCAGGGACATCCATAGGGTCAACTATCTGAGTGTCAGCGTCGTTGGCAAACTTATTACCTGCCACACAATCGACTGCGAGAACGAGGTTAACGCCTTTTTCCTTAGCTTTTGCCAAGATATCGAGAGCGAGGTCGAGTTTGTCGTCTTCACAGATTGAGTTGCCAATCTTGCCACCGAGAGCCTTCTTGAATGTGTATGTCATGCCACCGCAAAGGATGAGGTTGTCGACTTTTGTGAGCAGATTCTCAATGATTTCGATCTTTGTTGAGACCTTCGAGCCGCCCATGATAGCTGTGAACGGGTGTTTGATGTCATTCATTACCTTGTCGACAGCAGCCACTTCCTTGCCCATGAGGTAGCCGTACATCTTATGTTCAGCGTCGAAATAGTCGGCGATGAGAGCTGTCGAAGCATGAGCGCGGTGTGCTGTTCCGAATGCGTCGTTGATATAATAGTCGGCATATGAAGCGAGGGTCTTGGTAAACTCTTTCTGAGCCGCCTTCACCTCTTTCTTTGCCTCGTCGTAGCCCTCTTCACCTTTCTCGATGCCACGCGGTTTGCCTTCTTCTTCAGCGTAGAAACGGAGGTTTTCGAGAAGCATCACATCGCCTGCTTTCATTGCCTTGATAGGCTCAGCGGCCTTCATGCAGTCGTCGACGAAGATGACCTGTTTGCCGATGAGTTCCTCGAGATGTTTCACGAGCGGTTTGACCGAATATTTCGGGTCAGGGTTCTTTTTCGGACGGCCGAGGTGTGACATGATAATCAGCATGCCATTGTCGTTCAAAACCTTCTTTAATGTAGGCATTGCCGCACGCATACGGGTATCGTCGGTAATGTTGAAATTGTCGTCCAACGGGACATTGAAATCAACGCGAACGATGACGCGTTTTCCAGAGAAATTAACTTGATCGATGTTTGTCATGATATTAAATTTTTATTGTTAATAATTATTTAGTTTTCTTTTCAGGAATCACATCAGCATTTCTGTATATGATAATCGGGTAATTTTCGTTTATCGGGTTGATTGCCTGCACGAGCGCGTCGAGGAAACTCTCCTTACATTTCACGTCAAAAACGAGGTTAGGGATGTATTTTTTAGCTTCAGCAACACGTTCGTCGAGGTTTTCTTCGCCTTCAAAGAGCACAAACGACACAGGATATTCATTTATGAAGTTCAATTCTGCATCCCACGGACGTTTTTTATGCACTTTGCCATGTCCTTTGAAATGGTGGTCAGCATATGTCTCGACTGGCATTCTAACACCGTTCGACAGCATGCCTTCTATGATATAATAATCGCTTTCAGGGTAATTTGAGAGATAAACCATAGCCTCGACCCTCGCCTTCTTTGAATAATGAACTGTAGTCGGGATAATAGCTATAATATTGAGAATCAAGCTAATCCATAGACAGACTCGGAATATTTTTCGTATCGGTGATTTCTCCACTTCGGTTGAAACGACGTTGGCCTTGTGTTTTTGCCAGTAATCGTATATTCCCATTATTCCGAGGAACATGATGAACGGGAAAATCGTGAAGATGAAGCGTTCCTGTTTGTTTGGGAAGATGCTGTGGAAAAACAAGAACGAGAACGAAGGCAGGAAAAGAATCCATTTTTTCCATTCCAACAAGAAACCGCCGAAGATGAACACGCTCACCGGAGGCAGCATAAGTCCCAGAATCACAAGGAGATAGTTATACCACGGCTGGTTGAAATATGTTGTTGAGTTGTCGAGGTTATATGTCACATACTCCCAGAACTCCGCGAACGGGCGGTGCCACAGCAGCATGTCGGGGATGCATTGGATGACGCTGAAGCTTAATATCACGGAAAAAGCAATGATTACTGCGTCGCGCCAACGTCGCATTATGAGCAGAGCGAGCCCGAAGCCGCCGATGAAAAACATCACCTGGTAACGCACGCACATCGCCATTCCCAGCAGGATGCCGACCCATAGCACGCGGCTCCATTTCGGCGTTTCATCCTTGACATACAGCCATGTTGCAGCCATCAGGAACGGTATCGCCACCACCTCCACGAGGTTACGCACGCTCAGCCAAGGCATGAGGAAAAACAGAGCCAACGTCCAGCCGGCAGCGTTAGCGGTATTGCGGTTAGTATATTTTTCGGTGATTTTATAGCCGTAATAGACGATGAGCAGCGACCACAAAGCATGTATCAGACGCACGAAATACATCTGCGTGTTGAGCGATTTTATTCCAAGAAACTCCAAGACGGCGAAGAAACCGTACATGAACCCCGGGTAAAACAGGCTGTGCCCCGACGGTATAGGGTTGTCGACAGCTTGCGACCAAGGCAGCCAGTTGTTATAGTCAAAGCCAAGAATCCACGACTTCGACGACTCGATGATGAGGAAATGGTCGTCGTGCATGCCGAAACCTTTCGAGAACAACACCGATAAAAGACGTACAACAAATGCCACCAAAATGATACATTTCAATGGGTTCGCATTGTAACAGTCGACTATTTTTCTTTTCAAATCACTCATTTTTTTATTTTTTTGCCAAAAACTATTTTAAAGTTAGAAGATATGATTTTACCATCTCCGGTTCAATCATCCGCATGCAACGGCAGTCCTGCGTTTTGCGGCATTCCTCGCATTCTTTGTCGACGACGAACACCTTTGCGTTTTTGCCTATGCAAGCCCATCTTCCCGGATGCATCGGGCGAATCGGCGGATATATTCCGATGGCGTGTTTTCCAAGTGACGCCGCAATATGCAGAGGGCCTGTGCTTGCGGCAATCAGACCATCGGCATGGTCGATGAACGTTATATAATCGGCAAGCGACATCTTTCCGGTGAGGTCGACGACGTTCTCGCGAGGCTCAGAAAGTAAAACATCGCGCACCAATGCGCCCTCGTTTTCGGTACCACAGACAAAAATCTTGAACCTTTCAGTCGGCAGAATCTCTATCAGATGTTTGAAATTATCCAAGCCCCACTCACGCGCACTACCCTTCGATTTCGGATGTAAAATAAGATTAAACCTCTGGTTGTCAATATATTGAACAGCATCACAAGAGTCTTTCACCGATTTGAAATTAAGCAAGCCGACGACTTCTTCGAGCGGATATTGCTCTTTCACGCCTTCGAGAAACGTCAGAAGCTTAAGGTTCAGCTGCGCCTCGTGTAGCTCTGATTTCTTTCGCGACAGTTTGACAAGCTTATTGCACGTCCACCAGTGGTAAAGTCGGTTTGTTGTGCCGACTCTCTGTTTTATCTTCGCCTTTTTCGCCGCTTTCGCAATCTCCGGACGAGGGAGCACATGGATTATCATATCCGCATGAATATCAGCGAGTTCAGTCTGTTTCCAGTCGTAAAACTCATCCACGTCGGGGCAGCAGGCGACGATGTCTTTTGTGTACGAAGAGCCAAGGAAAATGACGGTGCAGTCGGGTTGAACCTTTTTCAGCAACGATGCCATCGGCAAGGTGAGAACCACGTCGCCAATGCTGTCGGTACGGCTTATTATGATACGTTGCTGACTCATTTTTTTCTTTTTGACATCTCGTGTAGCTTACTGTACTTCATGAAGGTGGCGAAGGCTGAAATCTTACATACGACGTAGCCGTAGTAGCCGTCGAGGAAGCCTAAAGCGAAGAAATAGTCGTGGATGAATTTCCAAGACGCTTTGACGCGAAGTTTCCAGATACTTTTGCATCGTTTGCCTTTTTTGAACGCTTCCTTTGCGGTTATTGTGGTGAATTTGTCAGCCTGACGGATATGATCTTCGATGGAGTAATACGAATAATGATTCAAGTCGCCTTTCAGCACTTTTTCTGTTGTTTCGGAGGAGAACCCTATCGTTTCGTGTATCTCGCCCTGCCATTGCCCGACGGTGCGGTTCCAGAGGCGAATTTTCCTGTCGGGATACCAGCCGCAGTGATGAATCCAGTGACCGCAATAATTCGTCAAGCGGTTCATACTGAACACCATATCATGCGGGATATGCTTGTTTTTATATTTTAAAATCGAATGTTTCAGCTCATCGGAAAGTTCCTCGTCGGCGTCGATGCTGAGGATCCAGTCGTTGGAAGCGAGGCTGTTGGCGAAGTTTTTCTGTTCGGAATAGCCCAGCCACGGCTGTTGCACGAACTTCACGTTGAACTTTTTACAGATTTCTTCGGTTTTGTCGGTTGAAAGCGAGTCGACAACAACTATCTCATCAGCAACATCCTGCACTGAGTTGAGGCATCTCAGGATATTGCGTTCTTCGTTATATGTGATTATGACAGCTGTAATGTGCATGACACAATTTTTTGCAAAGATACTACAATTAATTCAGAAATACAATTTTTTTATGCATTTCGTATGAACACACCGCGGCACCTCCCTACAATGTCCACTTTTTAACCACCTTGTAAACCGCTCCTTCGGGGCGCAAGATGCTTTGGAAGAGGATAACCTCGTTCACTTCCTGGTGGATGTAGGTCTTCTGCTCGATGGCTTGCACCACCTTCTGAAAATACTGCTTCTCACAGAGGTCTTTGATGCGGCCAAGGGTGAGATGCGGCACGAAATTCTGCCTGTCGCGAAGGTATCCGATGCTGTCGAAGGCTGTCAAAACGGCTTCTTCAAGATTCAGAAGCTCTTGTGGAGTTTGCTGCATGCCGAGCCAGAGCACACGCGGGGCGTAACGGGCTCCGAAGATGCCGGTGCGGTTGAAGTCCATAACAAAACTCTTTTGGTTCTCAAGGACTTTCGATACTGCCTCTATGATTTTCGGCTCGTCTTGAGGTGGAGTCTCGCCAATAAATTTTAAAGTCAAATGTATGTTGGTAGGGCGCACCCAGTTGATTTGTTTCTCATGCGAAAGACGCTTGCGGAGGTCGTCGACCAGCGGCGCGAAGCCGTTGTTTTCAGTATTTATTGGAATTGCTAAAAATAATCGTTTCATATTACATCAATTCGTCATTTCGAGCGAAACGGAGTGGAGTCGAGAAATCTCCTGTAAATGAGATTTCTCCGCTCCGCCTATCGGCTCCGGTCGAAATGACGATGTTGGTTATTATTCCATTTGTTTGTAATCTTCGGCGAGGCCTCCTTCTGATGTCTCGCGGTAGAGATGAGGGATATCGCGGCCTGTTTTGTTCATGGTGGCGACCACCTTGTCGAACGACACTCTATGTCGTCCATCGCTGAATGTCGAGTAGATGTTGCAGTCGAATGCGCGAGCCGCAGCGAAGGCGTTACGTTCGATGCACGGAATCTGGACGAGGCCGCATACCGGGTCGCATGTCATGCCGAGGTGGTGTTCGAGAGCCATCTCGCAAGCATATTCTATCTGAGCCACGCTGCCTCCGAAGAGCTGACATGCCGCTCCAGCCGCCATTGCACAAGCCACTCCGACCTCGCCCTGGCAACCCACTTCGGCACCAGAGATAGAGGCGTTGGTCTTCACGATATTGCCAATCAAACCTGCTGTTATCAAGGCACGGAAGATGCGAACCTCGTCGAAGTTATAACTCTTCCAAAGATGATAAAGCACGGCTGGCAGCACGCCGCATGAGCCGCATGTAGGCGCAGTGACGATGAGTCCGCCCGAGGCATTCTCCTCAGCTACCGCCAAAGCATATGAAAACACCAAACCGCGACTACGCAAAGTGTGCTGGTAACCCATCGCCTTGATATTGTATTGGGCAGCTTTACGAGGCAAGTTGAGAGGTCCGGGCAGACGGCCTTCAGCGCGCATTCCACGTTCAACGGCGTTTTTCATGGTCTCCCAAACCTCTTTGATATGCGGGATGAGGGTGTCGTCTTTCTCACTCTCGAGAACGTATTCCCAATATGTCTTACCATACTGCTCGCACCATTTCATGATGTCGGTCATCTTCGTCATAGGATAAAGGTCAGGAAGATGCGACGGCTTGCCTTCCTCTTCGAGAGCACCGCCGCCAACGCTGTAAACAGTCCACTCTTCAAGAATCTTTTCTTCTTTATCAAAAGCCTTGAATGTCATGCCGTTAGGATGATATGGCAGGAACACTTTCGGCTGCCATACGATGTTCACTTTGGCGTGAGGCTCAAGCACTTCGAGTATGGCGACGTCGGTGAAGTGGCCTTTGCCGGTGGCGGCAAGGCTTCCGTAAAGCGTGACCTCAAACGAGGCGGCATCCTGATGACGTGCGAGGAACTGCTCTGCGGCGAAACGAGGCGCCATAGTGTGGCTTGATGAAGGGCCGTGACCTATTCTGTAAATCTCTTTGATACTCTTCATAACTTTAATAGTTTACGTCATTTCGACTGAAGCGTAGCGGAATGGAGAAATCTCATCCGAACGAACATTTTCATTATTGTTTGAGATTTCTCGACTCCCTTCGGTCGCTCGAAATGACGGATGGTATTGCGTTTATTAACTTTTTTGTGTATTCATTTTTCGGGTTATTGAAAATCTCATCGGCGTCACCGAGTTCCACTGGGCGTCCGTTGTACATCACGAGTATGCGGTCGGACATGAAACGTACGACGCTGAGGTCGTGAGAGATAAAGATATACGTAAATCCGAAGTCTTTTTTGAGACGGTTGAGGAGGTTCAGCACCTGCGCCTGCACCGACACGTCGAGAGCCGACACCGACTCATCGCATATGATAAGTTTCGGATGCACTGCAAGAGCTCGCGCGATGCAGATTCGTTGCCTCTGACCGCCCGAGAACTCATGCGGATAACGTTGATAATGTTCAGGTTGCAATCCGACCTCGGTGAGCAACTCGCACACTTTGTCGCGGCGTTTCTTGGCGTCGGGTTCAAGTCCGTGCACCAACATCGGCTCCGCTATCGCGTCGCCGATGCGCATCTTCGGGTTCAGCGACGAATAAGGATCTTGAAACACTATCTGTGCACGTTTTCTGTATTCACGTAAGTCGTTGCCACTCAGCGACATCACATCTTTGCCTTCGAAGATTATCTTGCCTTCGGAAGGCTCCACGAGACGTAATATCGAGCGCCCGAGCGTGGTCTTCCCGCATCCCGACTCGCCTACGAGACCGAGAGTTTCGCCAGGATAAACATCCAGACTCACGTCGTCGACGGCTTTCACGTGGTCGTAGACACGGTTGAAAAGACCTTTTCTGAGCGGAAACCATGTCTTCAAATGCTCCACCTTCAACAATGGCTCGCGGCTGTATATTTCTTTCAGATGACTTTCTCTTTCTTGTTGAGTGACAATAAGTTGCTGTTTAAAATCGGCATCATCGCTCCAGGTGCCATCGAGGAATTCCTTCACTATCGGGAGACGTTTCAGGCGGAAATCCATCGGGGGACGGCATGCGAGGAGACCTTTGGTGTAAGGGTCTTTAGGGTCATTAAGGATTTTAGATGATTCGCCGAATTCAACTATGTTACCGTTGTGCATCACCGCGATGTAATCGGAAACCTCTGAAACCACTCCCAAATCATGCGAGATGAAGATCATCGACATTTGAGAGTTCTCTGAAGCTCCTTTTTGAAGGTGCTTTAACAATTTCAGAATCTCTTTCTGTACGGTGACATCAAGGGCGGTTGTAGGCTCATCTGCGATGAGCAATTCCGGGTTGCAGGCGAGAGCCATTGCTATCATCACGCGCTGTTTCTGGCCGCCGGAAAGCTCATGAGGGTAGCTCTTATATATGGCCTCCGGGCGTGGCAGCATCACTTTTTTGAACAGAGATATCACGCGTGCCTTCGCCTCTTCTTCTGTAACTTTTTCGTGGGCTAAAATTGCTTCGGTGACCTGAAAACCACACTGGAACACAGGGTTAAGCGAGGTCATCGGCTCCTGGAATATCATGGCGATACGTTTGCCTCGGATGTCATGCATCTCGTCTTCCGAAAGATGCAGTATATCTTTTCCGTCGATGGTGATTTCGTCGGCTGTTATCTTCGACTGTTTCTCGTTAAGAAGCCGCATCACCGCGAGGTTGCTCACCGACTTTCCGGAACCCGACTCGCCCACGATTCCAAGTGTCTTTCCTTTCGGCACCTCGAAACTAACACCATGCACTGATTCGTTCCATTCGCCGTCGCGAAGGAATGAAATCTTTAAATTTTTTATGTTTAACAACGTGCCCATTTTTTCTTTTGCGTCGAACGCATGCGTTCGACCTACGGGTTATTTTAGAATCCTTCCAAATTCATCAAAACCGTTGGTATCAACAATATTCCTCCAATTATAATCATCATCAGGATGAACTTCCACACCCATTTGAACCATTTCTGGTACGGTATTTTCGCCACGCCCAGCGCTCCAATAAGAACTCCGGATGTTGGCGTTATCATGTTGGTGAAGCCGTCGCCGAACTGGAACGCCATCACTGTGGCCTGACGGCACACCCCTATGAGGTCGCTGAACGGCGCCATAATCGGCATGGTGATGGCCGCCTTCGCCGAGCCCGACGGTATGATGATGTTTATAAGTGTCTGAATACCATACATTATCTCCACCGACGCCACCTTGCCGAAGTCCGACATCGATTTCGACAAGCCGTACAAAATTGTGTCGATGATGCCGCCGTCTTGCAAGATTATCACGATGCCGCCAGCCAAACCGACGACCACCGCAGCCGACAAGATATCGCTCATTCCTTCAATGAAAAGTCGTGCTATGTCGCTGGCGTTCTTGCCGATAGCCAAGCCGCTGCAGATACCCATGGCAAGGAACAGCGACGCAATCTCCATCACATACCAGCCGTAGCCCATCACGCCGATTATCAAATAAACAATGGTGTAAAGCAGAAGCAGCAAGATGAAGTTATGCACAGTCTTTCTTAACGAAAACGCTCCCAAAACGGCGAAAAAGCCTGTCAAAATCGGGATGATTGGCATGGTGAAGGCTCTCGAGCCTATCGTCAGCGTCGTTTGAGGATTCAGATATGAGAAAATCACCATCGCGACAAGCAGGAAAGCGTACACAAACCACGCCGATTTCGGCACATAATGCTCGAACTCCTGACCTTGCGCCTCGGTGTGCTGCCGCCAATAAGCGTCATCGTCGTACATGATTGACGACTTTGGATTTTTCTTCACTTTGTGGGCATAATGAAGCACGAAAGTGATGCCGAAAATGTTGATAATCATCCAGCAGAAGATGCGGTAACCGATGCCAGAAAACAGCGGCACGCCTGCGATTCCTTGCGCGATGCCGATTGTAAACGGGTTCAGAATAGCTCCGGCGAAGCCGATATGCGCCGCCACATACACCATGCAGAGGCCCACGATGCTATCGTAACCCATTGATATTGCGAGCGGTATGACGATAATCACAAAGGCGATACACTCCTCGCTCATGCCGAAGACCGCTCCGAAGAGGCTAAACAGCAGCATTATCAGCACGATGATGATGTTATCTATGCCTAAAAACCGTATAAACTTATGATTTTCAAGTTGTTGCGTGAACTTCAAAAAGGAAAAGATTCCCATGTCTATGGCGCGGCTTTTGTTCATAATCCAGAACGCGCCGCCAATCATAAGGATGAAAATGATGATTTTCGACTGCTGCACGAAGCCGTTGAAAAGCGCCGAAAACACCTGCCATGTCTGAGCTTCAGAATGGAAAACCTCCTGATATTCAGCAGGTAACTCGTTTTCATAATAAAACTGTCCGTCGACGTACATTCCCGGTTTGATGAACCAGGTCATGATGGCGGCGACCACTATTATGAAGAAAACTATGACGTAGGTATGCGGTACTTTTCGTTGAGCCATAAAATATTTTTTGCAAAGATAAAAATTTCTCTTGCAAGTACCGCAGATTATAGCATAATTTTATCTGGATCGTCTCCAAACAGTGTCTTGCGAAAGACCGTCGCTATCGGCGAAGATGCGGAACGTGCCTATCGGGTCGCCTTGCTGATGGCTGTTGTCGGCAGTAAGCTGAATCTCAGCAGCCTGGAAATCTTTCAAGCCACCATAGCTTTCGTCCCATCTGCCACTGAAAATGTATGACTTACGCGGCAAATCACCATGATTTTGAGCCTCTTCAATATAATAACAAGTGAAACCGTCGCCATCGCCAATGACACTAAGCTTGTTCTTGTTTACCAGATAATACATTTGGGTTTGATTATCCCAATTAGTACCCCAAAAATCGACTTGCCCATTGTTTTCATAGAAAGCAATCATCCTTTTTGGATGAACATAAGCCGAATCATTCTCCACGGACGAATGCGTCAAGACATAAGGCTGAGCGACGAATTCACCTGTAAACGCTGGAGGATTCTCACCTGAATAAATAGTGAAATATTGAGAAACTTCGTCATACAATTCCGCAGGCAAAACACTTGCAGGAACCATTCCGCCAGCAGCAGGCTCGGGCGACCACGGCGACGGAATTATTGCCGGCGCAGGCAGAGTCGTAAACGATTTTTCCTCGCCCTCTGCACCATTATTCCAACTTGTGCCAAACGCTTTCACATAATAAGTTTTCTCCGGAACAAGTCCGATGAGGGTTAAAACAAACGGCTCATTTACATTTTTCGAATAAATATAAGATGTGGTGCTGTACGAAGGATTAGGCATCGTGTCCCAACAGATTCCGATTCTCTCGAGCGAAACTCCTTCAGGAATAAACGCCTCGGCGCCACAAACCGCAGTCGTACTTGTGATATCATGCGGAGTGTATGTGGTGACTTTCAGACCACTGGAGTTCCCCGAATCCGTTTTGTTTTCTTTTTTGCATCCCGACAAAATAACAGTCGCCATCGCCACAACGACGACAATAATCAAATGATGGTTTTTCATAGTTTTTCTGTTAAAGATTAATTTTAAATGATTTGCAAAAGTATAAAATTTTTCGTGTGGAGAAACATTTTTTTGAAAAATGTAACCCATGACTATTCGTTTTCTGAAATCAATAGAAGAGAATTATTCTCATTTTCCGTAAGGTGCCTGTTCTTCAGCCACTTTAGACGCTATTTCCTCATCGAAACATGGGATACCATTCTCATAAAGGAATTCCGGTGCTATGTCGATAGTCCCGTCAGCCCAAGAAACAGTCCAGCCGTCGAGTTTGAAATCATTAAACAAACTCTTGTCTTTCAATGGTTTATATAAAGTTTGTTTTTCAATTAAAGGCTTGAAATCAAATGATTTTCTACTGCCATCATTGAATACAAAAATCATTTTATAACCATCCAAAGCCTCAGCTTCCTTAATCCATATTATCTTTTTCATACTATTCAATGATCTCCCGAATACATGGAAATTATTATTCCGTAAAAACTACTAACTTCAGGCATATAAATTTTAGTTTTTGTATTTTATTTAAAAAAAATTGTTTTTAAACTTCGTCTGCAAAAATACAAAAATTTCTTTACCAAATCAACATTTTTTTGATAATTATTCCGAAAAGTTGTAATTTTGCAGATAGAAAATTATTAAAACTTCATGATATGGTTAACTACAAAGATTTAGGGCTGGTGAACACCCGTGAAATGTTCGCAAAGGCAGTGGACGGCGGCTATGCCATCCCGGCATTCAACTTCAACAATATGGAACAGCTGCAGGCTATCATCATGGCGGCAGTGGAGACGAAATCGCCAGTGATTCTGCAGATTTCAAAGGGCGCACGTAACTATGCAAACCAGACTCTGCTCCGTTTTATGGCAGAAGGCGCTGTGGCATACGCCAAAGAACTGGGCTGCGCTCATCCTGAGATAGTGCTTCACCTCGACCACGGAGACTCATTCGAGCTCTGCAAAAACTGCATCGAGATGGGATTCTCATCGGTGATGATCGACGGCTCGGCACTTCCATACGACGAAAACGTGGCTCTCACACGCAAAGTCGTGGATTTCGCTCACAAATACGACGTCACCGTCGAAGGCGAACTCGGAGTTCTCGCTGGCGTGGAAGACGAGGTCTCAGCTGAGGCAAGCCACTACACAAAACCTGAGGAAGTGGTCGATTTCGTGACCAAAACAGGTGTCGACTCACTCGCAATCTCTATCGGAACATCACACGGAGCATACAAATTCACTCCTGAGCAGTGCACCGTCGACCCGAAGACAGGCCGTTTGGTGCCTCCACCGCTCGCATTCGACGTGCTCGAGGCCATTGAGAAAGAGCTTCCGGGCTTCCCTATCGTGCTTCACGGCTCATCATCGGTGCCACAGGAAGACGTCGACACCATCAACAAATACGGTGGCGCATTGAAGGCAGCCGTCGGTATCCCAGAGGAACAGCTCCGCAAGGCAGCGAAGTCGGCAGTGTGCAAGATCAACATCGACTCAGACAGCCGTCTCGCCATGACAGCGGCAGTGCGCAAGGCATTCGCCGAGAAACCGGCAGAGTTCGACCCTCGTAAGTACCTCGGACCGGCTCGCGACCACATGAAAGAACTTTATATGCACAAGATTGTGAACGTGCTGGGAAGCAACAACAAATTAGCGGAATAGCCATTAGCTATTAGCCATTAGTCTTTAGTTTTTAGTCGTTAGTTGTTAGTTGGCAAAAAATCTAACAACTAATGTCTAACGACTAAAGACTTTTTATTATTTTTGCGCCCGAAAATTCAATTTAAACTATTTAAAATTTATCTTATAAAATGAAAAAATCTTTATTTTTAAAAAGGGCTTGCTTAGCAGTCCTTTTCGTGATGTTTGGTTTTGCTGGAATGGCACAAACGACTTTCACTGTCGATGATTTGAATTATCAGGTTAATCCTGACGGCACTTCGGTGACGCTTACTGGACATGTCAACGGATATGACGCAACAGGTGAATTGAACATTCCGGAGTCGGTCAGTTACGAAGGCACTGACTATACCGTGACAACCATCGGCAACAGCGCATTTTTGTATTATTTTTACCTGACAAGTCTGACAATTCCGAATTCCGTGACCACAATCGAGGATGGTGCTTTCGCGTATTGCTCAGGTTTTACCGGCGATTTGATTATCCCTAATTCAGTGACCACCATTGGTGCAAGCGCATTCTTCACCTGCTACAGCTTTGACGGCGATTTGGTGATTGGAAACTCTGTAACAACCATCGGTGAATATGCTTTTGACGATTGCGCAGGTCTGCATGGCGTGCTGAACATCCCAAGCAACGTGACAACAATTGGTTTGGACGCATTCAGATATTGCACATTCAGCGGCATTACTGTCAATACAGCCAACCCTGTTTTCGACTCACGCGACAACTGCAATGCCATCATCCGTACGAGCAACAACGAGCTGGTGTTGGGATGTGTAAACACTGTGATTCCTACCTCCGTCACAGCGATTGGCGAGAATGCTTTTTGCGGTCTTGATGGGTTAACATCGATTAATATTCCGAATTCTATAACATCAATCGGAGCGGGCGCTTTCTCGTTCTGCTTCCATCTGACTGGCGATCTGACAATCCCGAACTCAGTGAAAACAATCGGTGCCGGTGCATTTTTCCAGTGCGAAGGCTTTGACGGAACATTGACAATAGGCGAATCTGTAGAATATATTGGCGACTATGCCTTTAGACAATGCTCTCATTTTACAAATGCCGTCTCATTGGCAACAGTGCCTCCTGAGCTAGGCAACGAACCGGGATGGAATTGCGTTGTTTTCGAACAATTTGGCTGCCAAACCCTTACAGTTCCTTTCGGATGCGCTGCAGCATATCAAAACACTGCTTGGTACGACGAATTAGGCATGAAGGGTTTCTATGAGTTCATTGAGGCTGAGCCGACAGCGGTTGCAGAAGTTGAAAATGTGATTTCAGCGGTTTATCCTAATCCGACATGTGGAATTGTGAAAATTGAGGCTGACAACATCAGAAACATCAGCATTTTCAACACTTTGGGACAAAATGTCTTTGAAACTTCAGCAAGTGGCGATGTCTTTGAATATGATTTCAGAAATCAGGAAGCTGGAGTGTATTTTATTAAGGTGGAGACACAAAAAGGTATTGAAACAAAGAGGGTGACTGTGCTTTAGTTTTCAACGTTCATAGTCATGACAAGAACGTCATGCAATTTTTTGCCGCCGCCAAGTATCTCCAAACACTTTTGAGAGCGCACGAAAACGTTGTGATACGATTTTCCGGTGACGGCGGCAACATGTTTATTGTCAAGGCCAAGGAGGTAAAGGCAGAAAAGAAGCTCGTCGGACTTTTTCAGACGACGTTTTCCCTTTATTATGCTATGCAATGCGCCATTCAATTCTTTGTCAAACAACTCAGTAAGATAAAGTCGCTCGTTGTTGCCCAACGTCAACTCGGGATATTTCACCGTCGTTTTGATGTGTAACTGTGTTATCGCGAACAGCTTTTTACACAGCTCGTCGGTCTTGATTTTCCGCATTCCCTCCTCAAAAGAAACCGGCTCGCGAGTTTTTGCATCCGTTAGTATTACCAGCTTATTTTCAAGCGAGTTAATTCTTTCTTCGGCTCTTTTGTTTTCGGCTTTCATCTTTTTTATCTTGCCGTGAAGCGTACCGATATACCAGTTTTTCCTGTTTATTTCATCAACATGCCTCCTTTTTCTGAGTATTGACAAAACAAAAAACACCACCAACAGTGTAATTATTAAAAAATTGAGTATTACAATTGATATATTCATTTTGCAAATATAATAAAATTTTTTCAAAAATCCTATTGTTGTTTGAAAATACATCGTTAAAACACCAGCATTCTCAACTGAAATCAGAAAAACATTTAACAATTTTTAATAGGAAATTGTGAAAACTCGGAAAAATTCATTATATTTTTACTAACAATAAAAATAAAAAATTAAAATTAAACAATAATTCTATGAAAAGAATCATTACTTTAATCGTCATTGTGTACGAAATTATACCTTCCGTTCAATCGCAAACGTGGGTCGACCTCAACAGTAGCAACCAAACCACCGGAGAGTTCTATTCTTACACAGGATGGCTTACACCTTCGTATGAAAGCACCAGATGTTTTGCTCATTTTACTGAACATGGGAAAAATGTTGAATTGCCATACACTCACAATACCGATTCAACTAATGTGATGCAAATCGGAAACATAATCCCAGACTGCACGCCTGGTGTAGTGTATAACCACGACGATAAGTTGTACAGAACTATGGATTACGGACGAACATGGGCTCCCACAAATTCCACAACCAATTCGATGAACGGATACTGGGTTTTTAAAAACGAGCCGGGAACTGTTCTCGAAAGAAACCCCGATGAGGGCATGCGTATCAGTTACGACTACGGTGAAACTTTTGAGATCATAAATATCCCGTCTATAAATTCATACAATGTTGCAGGATGGCACATTGGTGAGTTTTTCAAGCTATCATACACCGATGACTGGGAACTGTATCTTACCCATTCTCTTGATTTCAACCAAACAGCAGATACAACTTATTTACCTCAGTTTAACTATTTTGAAATGACGGCAGGAGCCACAGATGGAGAACTATACATCCATCAAAGATCTTATGACATGACTTCATATACGGTGTTTTTCAGTTCTGATTACGGTCATACTTTCAGACCTTTGATAACCGTCGACTCGATAACCGAAGGAATGCTTTCATCGAGATATTGGGAATTTGCAGCTGACCGCGAGCCAGGTGTTTTTTACTCCATAACAAGAGAGGCATCAATGCTTGGGGATTACGGCGGTAAAATGTGGGTCGATTATTATAGGGCTTATGGCGACACTTTGGTAACCACATATTTCCATCATTTTACACACGAATGGTTTAATCACCACACACCGGTGATGGATTGTGAGATTGTGGATTGCGATGGAACCAGTGTAACTCTCCGATGGAGTGAGCCACAATTAAAACCAGGAGAAGAGCTTATAGGTTACCAGGTTTATAAAGGGGAAGCGCTCATCAGTCAATCATTGATAACGGAAACAGAATATACCGACATCTTGGGCAGTGAACCATCCCAATATCACATAATAGCTGTTTATAGCGATAATGATGTTTCAAAGTCATATAATATTGTGTATTGCAAAAAATATGATAACGTTAATGAGACCCTCTATAATACAAACATTACTGTTTCCCCTAATCCATCAACAAACATTGTGAACATCAATGGAATAACTGTTGCTGAATTGCAGGTTTACAATGCGCGAGGTCAGTTGATTAAAACTCTACACAACACCAACGCCATTCCAGTCACCGATTTCCCAAGAGGTATTTATCTCCTTCGTATTACTGACAATCAAGGCCATACGGTCACAAGACGAATTCTTGTTAATTAAAAACACAAGAACATGAAAACTATAGTCATCACACTGGTTTTATTTATCACATTATCACACAATCTATCCGGTCGAACCGCCATTCCATATCAGATTACAGTCGACGTTATAGTCAACGAACAGGATGAGCCAGGCATTCAATCGAGAATTATGACAGCATTTCTAAATTCATTTGTTGTCCAAAACAATTCGGAAATGATTTCACTCATCGACGAGCTCTCATCAATGTATGACAAAAGTCATAACTCCCTGTTCCTGTATTGGAAAGGATATGCGCTTTATTATAACAGTATAATATATTTGAAAAATGGTGACAAAAACAAAGCGCATGAAGAATTGAACAAAGGAATTGACGCATTGGAGGCAATAAAAGCTAAAAATTCCGAAGACTATGCTCTGCTTTCGATGCTTCATAGTTTCTCTTGTCAGTTTCTGAAATTCCCCAAAGTGGTTTCGGCATCAAGAAATGCCGACAAGTGTATCGAAAAAGCTCTGAAGCTTGACGAAAACAACCCAAGAGTATATTATGTATTGGCAAACAACGATTATTATACCCCTGAAACATATGGCGGTGGAAGCAATGTTGAAGAAAACGCCCTAAAATCTCTTTCTCTACCTGTGCAAGAAATCAACAACCCATATCTGCCATCCTGGGGAAGACAAGAATGCTATGAGCTGCTGACAAATTATTATATAAAAAAGAATATGATGGACAAGGCTAAAGTTTATATAGAACTTGGTCTCGCCGAATATCCCGACAGCTACACCCTTAAGTACAACAAATCCAAACTGCCGCTATAGCATACAAAGCTGGAACACCGATATTTTACTATGGGGAAAAAAGCCATCATATTGATAATTTCCATCTTCGCTTTGTCTTTCACAGTTAAGGCCCAATACATTCGTGGAGTTGTTGTGGATGACACCGGACAACCCGTAATAGCTGCAAATGTTTATTTTGTTTCCAATCCTTTAAAAGGAGTAATAAGTGATATGGATGGTCGCTTCTCTGTTCTTTTTACAAAAGAAAACGACACTCTGGTTGTCTCCTTCATCGGTTACAAAAGCAAAAGAATACCTGCACATGAATTGGACAAAGATTTAGAAAACATTATAAACCTTACTGTTAACCCCATGCTTTTAGACAATATCACGGTAATAGGCACAACTCCTATTTCCGAACAGTTCTCGACAGAAAAATTAAGCAGTCTGGATATATACATGGATCCGGTTTCCCAAGCCGACCCGTTAAAAGCGATAATCAACATGCCTGCTTCTACAAATATTGACGAAAGCGCAAATCCCTCTCTGCGAGGCAGCGCTTCTGACCGTTCAAGGGTGATATATAATGGGGTGCCGATTTATCGACCTGTAAGAGCGTCAAGCCTGAACAACGTGGGATTTTTCAGCATCTTCAACCCAGATATGATTGATGTCCAGACAATATATCCTTCAAACCCACCATTAATAATAGGCAATGCTTCCGGAGGTATTGTGGACATCAGCACCATTAAAAAAATCGATAAAAATGTATATCAGTTTTCGTGTGGGGTCGGAAACGTTGGATTGTCACTCTCTCAAAAAATCAAAAACAAATCAACCTTTGTTCAGGTCTATGGAAATTGGCAGAATTCAGTTTTACTCAAGGAAATCAACGACAAGAGCCTGCCAGATATGAAAAGCTATGACACCAAAGATGTCGGTATCAATTTCCACTATGGTTTTAGTGATAATATGTACTTAAATTCCTTTAATTATTTTATGGATGAGACATATAAAGGGGTCTCCTCAATGATGGCTTATCAGGGCGATTTAAATTCTGACGGAACAAGATACTTCTCTGTCAACAACTTTGTCATCTTTTCAAAAATAGGGATGTTTTACTTTAACTACGGTTATAACTACGAAAAGAAAAACGTGTCGTTTGGGAATAATGTCATGGATTCAAAAAATCATTCACATTATGCTTCAATAAATTATAAGAAAGATTTGGTCAAAAACCTCACAATACAGTCGGGCTTCACATTTGACAATCAAAACTCCCAGGTGAATAACAAGTTTCCTCTGTTTTATTACGCAATGAATGAAAACTCTCCCACATACAAGCAGGACACAACTGTTTCAAACTGTATTCTTGAACCATACATTTATCTTAATTGGGATTTGAGCAATAAAGTCTCCATGTCAACCGGCGCACGAACCAATATACCGTTAAAAGACCAGGAACAATATCTAAGCATACAATATAGCCTTAAATATGAGCCCTTCGACAATCACTCTCTGATTTTCAGCACCGGACAATATCACAACTACTCGCAGCCCGATTATTATAATATGAAGTACAGATTATTATCAAGCAGACAGGTTTCTTTGGATTATAAATATGAGAAAAATCTGATTAAGATTAAATCCGCACTGTATTTTAAACAAGAAAGCGGTGAGCAGCCTGTCGATTTTTATTATACGATGGACAAGGTTAAAACTTTGGGATTTGAATTGTCTGTCTCGAAGATTCTATGGGATTATATTACCATATCTTTTTCAAACTCAATGATAAAACAAGAAGTGGATGTAGGAGGAACAATATATAAAGGAAGTCATGATTTTGTTTATTTTTTAAAGCCATCCATCACCTACAGCAACCCCAAGTTGCTGTCTGTTGGTCTCATATACATCGGACGGCCCGGAAGCTATTTCTTGAATTATAAGGTGATTTCCTCCACATGGAATACAGAAGCAAACGCTTATGAGCCCATTTTCGGCTCATTAGAAGAGTCGCAGAATGGTTCATATAACAGATTTGATCTGTCTATGTCAAAATACATGAGATTCAAAAAAAGTGCTTTAACCGTATACCTAACAGTTAACAATATTTTGAATACTAAAAACGAAACCAACGAAATCTATTATAACACTGATTATTCGTCGACCTATCGGAAACATTACACATTGCGGACAATCTATTTGGGATTCGTATTTCTGTTTTGAGGTTTCCGTTTCGTACTAACCAAAGTGAAATCCATCTGCTTTTTAATCAAATCTACTGCTTCGATGCGTACTTTCACAGCGTCGCCGAGGCGGTAGATTTTTCGTGTTTCCTGTCCGATGATGCGGAAATTCTCCTCGTCGAGATAGTAATAATCGTCGTCGAAGGTGTTGTAGCGCACCATTCCCTCGCATTTGCTGTCGTTGAGCTCTACGTAGATGCCCCATTTGCTGATGCCGGAGATGAGTCCGTCGAACACCTTGCCGATCTTATCCTGCAGATACTCAGCCTGTTTGTACTTCACCGACTCGCGCTCCATCTCGGCAGCCTTGCGTTCCATCTCGGATGCGTGCTGGCACAGAACCTCATATTCTTCTTGACTCACACTCGGCTGATTTTCAATCATATAACGCTCAATCAGACGGTGAACCATCAAGTCGGGATAGCGACGGATTGGCGAGGTGAAATGCGTGTAGAACGGGAACGCCAAGCCATAATGCCCGATGTTGACGGTACTGTAAAGAGCTTTCGCCATCGTTCTAAGTGCCACCGTCTCAACGAGATTGCGCTCGCCTTTGCCCTCCACAGCATCAAACAAGGCGTTGTACGACTTCACCAACGTCTCGCGAGTGCTGATGTTCATCGAATAGCCAAGTTTCGACACTAAAGAGATGAAACTGAACAACTTTTCGGGGTTAGGCTCGTCGTGCACACGATAAACGAAGGTATATCCGTGATATTTCGAGTCTTTCTTGCCAATCGCCTCAGCTACAGTGCGGTTTGCAAGCAGCATGAAGTCCTCAATGAGCATATTCGCCTCCTGCTGCACCTTCACGTAAGTGTCAATAGGATGCATGTTCTCGTCGAGGATAAATTTCACCTCCTCAGAATGGAAGTTTATTGAGCCTTGAGCCATGCGCTTGTCGCGAAGTTTGGTAGCCAAGTCGTTGAGAATCAGTATTTCTTCCTTAAAATCACCTTCCCCACCCTCAATCATAGCCTGCACCTCTTCGTAAGCGAAGCGACGGTTCGATTTTATCACTGTCTTGCCAATCCATTTTTTGAGGATTTCAGCTTTGTCGTTCATCTCGAAGACAGCCGAAAACGTCAGTTTTTCCTCGTCAGGACGCAGCGAGCACACCATGTTGCAAAGCTTTTCAGGCAGCATCGGAATCGTTCTGTCGACAAGATAAACCGACGTGCCACGTTGCTGAGCCTCGCGGTCGATGGCGGAGCCAGGTTTCACGTAATAGGAGACATCGGCGATGTGGACACCAACTTCATGATTGCCGTTCGGAAGCTTGCGATAAGAGATGGCGTCGTCGAAATCTTTGGCATCGCGAGGGTCAATGGTGATAGTTAAAACATCCCTAAAGTCACAACGTTTTTTAATTTCAGAAGAAGAAATCTTATCGGAAATTTTGCTCGCCTCTTTCTCGACGTCTTTCGGAAACTCTAATGGATATTCGTATTCCAGAAGAATCGACTGCATCTCGACGTTGTTCTCGCCGGGGTTGCCGAGCACTTTTATCACCTCGCCGAACGGGTTGCGTGAGTTATCAGGCCAGTCGGTCAGTTTCACTATGACTTTCTGTCCGTCTTTCGCTCTGTTATATTTACCTTTCGGGATGAAAAAGTTTAGCGGCATTGTTGTGCGGTCGGACACCACAAAGGCGTAACCGTGTGACACTGAGAATATTCCGACGAACTCAGTACGGGCACGTTCCAGAACTTCGACAATCTCGCCTTCGTTCTTCTTCGACTTACGTTTCGGGAACATCGCCACGCGAACTTTATCGCCATGCAGCGCCTTGCCGGTGTTGTTTGATGCGATTTGTATATCCTCTCCCCCGTCTTCAGGCACCACATAAGCCTTGCCCGTGCTTTTCATGTCGACCGTTCCGACCACGTATTGCGGCTTCGGTCCGTATTCGTTCACCAACTCAGGGTTCAGTACATAGCTATATCGATGATGCTCAATGAGTTGACCGTCGCGAGCGAGGGTTTCGAGCACTTGGAATATCACGTCTTTTCCTGCAGCGTCGCGCACGCCCATAATCTTCGCCAACTGCTTGTAATTCATCGGCTTGAAAGGATGCTCGCCAAAGATTCGCAGAATGGTGTTTACGAAGGTGCTGAGGCTGTTTGTTTTCTTTCTGGACATAAAACTTGTTTTTGCAAAGATAATAAAAAAAAAGACACATTCGATGCGTCCCTATAATTTTATCTTTTCAACAATATATTTAATATCCTTATCAGTCACCCATGGACCGCTTGGCAAGCATATGCCGTGTTTAAACAGATATTCCGAATAGCCATTTGTGAATGACGGAGAATTTTGATAAACTGGCTGAAGGTGCATCGGTTTCCACAATGGTCTGGCTTCGATACCTGCGGCATCAAGCTTCTTGCAAAGAGTTTCTATGTCGACACCATCATTAAATAGAGCTGTGGTGAGCCAAAAATTGCTGTTGAAATCAGGATTAGGGTTGATAGAGACTCTAGAGACACTAGGGTTATTCATAAGAGATGAATAAAGTTCGTGGACGTGTTGATGATGTTTGATGTGATCTTCCAAAACCGTCATTTGACCGCGACCGATGCCTGCGGAGATGTTTGACATGCGGTAGTTGTAGCCAATCATCTCGTGTTCATAGTGCAAATATGACTCTTTTGCCCGTTTTAGCCATTCTGTCGTTTATCGCTTTTTCGAGAAGCTCTGGCGACATGTTCCAAGTTTCCTTCTCACTATCGATAAATATCGGCTTTGCTCCGCAATAGACCACTGGGTTTGAGCTTGCGCAGAATGAGAATGACTGACACAACACCTCATCGTCTTTGCCTACTCCTAATATCAGCAATGCCAAATGGATTGCAGCTGTGCAAGATGAAACTGCTGCGACATAAACAGGAGATTTCTCCACTCCCTGCGGTCGGTCGAAATGACGGGCCAGTTCATCCTCAAAGGCATCTACGTTGGGGCCGAGCGGTGCTACCCAGTTGGAGCTAAATGCTTCCTGGATGTAGCGTAGCTCAGCGCCAGTTGGCGACATTTTGGCGAGGCAGAGATGGATGCGGTTGGTTGGCATATATCTATCCACAACTTATTTTACCGGTTCAAAGAAAGTATCCGGCTTCTCTGGATTAAATATCTCGTTGCAGTACATCACCGTCACCAAATTTTCAGTTTCTGAGAGGTTGATGATGTTGTGCGTGTAGCCGGGGAGCATATGTATGCACTGAATGTTGTCGCCAGTGACTTCAAACTCTATGATTTCATCTGTGCCGAGTTTGCGCTCCTGGATAAGGCCGTGACCGCTGACAACGATGAAGAACTCCCACTTGGTGTTGTGCCAATGCTGTCCTTTTGTGATGCCAGGCTTGCTGATGTTTATCGAGACCTGACCGCAGTTGAGGGTGTGCACCAGCTCTGTGAATGAGCCGCGGTTATCAACGTTCATCTTCAGCGGAAAGGCGACTTTTTCTTTCGGAAGATAGCTCAGGTATGTCGAGTAGAGCTTCTTGGCGAAGCTGCCAGCTGGAATCTCTGGAATCATCAGGGTTTTGGGCTGCTCGGCAAATGATTTCAGAAGGTCAACGATGCCACCGAGAGTGATTTTGTGGGTTATCGGGCAGTAGCAATAGCGCCCATCTTCTTTTGGCAGCACTTCCAAACCCTCAAACTCGCAATGATGCTCTTTTCCTTCGAGGCAAGCCATCATTTCATCAACAAGGTCGTCGATGTAAAGCAATTCAAGCTCAACCGATGGGTCGTTGACGGTGTATGGGAGATCGTTTGCGAAGGCGTTGCAGAATGTGGCAACTGCTGAGTTGTAATTCGGGCGGCACCATTTGCCAAACAAGTTTGGAAATCTGTAAATCAACACTTTGGCACCAGTCTCCGCCTGATAATTCAGGAACAAATCCTCTCCAGCTTTTTTCGAGCGGCCGTATTCACTGTTGCCGAAGCGGCCTGTAAGGGAGGCCTGCTGGCTTGATGATAGCATCACAGGGCAACGGTTGCCGTGCTTTTTCAAGGTGTCGAGCAATGTGGATGCAAAGCCGAAGTTGCCTTGCATAAACTCCTCCTGATTTTGCGGACGATTGACGCCTGCGAGATTGAACACAAAGTCGCAATCTTTGCACCAAGCGTCGAGTTCCTCTGGCTTGCTGTCGATGTCATATTCATAGACGGCTTCGATAGTCAAACCAGGATGGGTCTTGTCCTTGCCGTCTTTTATATTTTTCAATGCAGCGCAAAGGTTTTTACCAACGAAACCCTTCGCTCCAGTCACTAAAATTTTCGCCATACCATTTTATTTACTACACCAACATAACTTTGGATGATGCGGACCACTTTTGTGCTCACGTTTTCGTCGACGTAATCCGGCACCGGGATGCCGTGGTGGCCATCTTTAATAAGCTCAACGGCAATGTCAACGCTCTGCAGCAATCCCTTGGTGTCGATGCCGCTCAGCACGAAGCAGCCTTTGTCCAATGCCTCCGGACGCTCAGTAGAGGTGCGGATGCAGACGGCAGGGAACGGATGACCAACGCTGGTGAAGAAACTGCTCTCCTCCGGCAATGTGCCACTGTCAGATACCACACAGAAGGCGTTCATCTGCAGGCAGTTATAGTCGTGGAAACCGAGTGGCTCATGCTGAATGACACGTTTGTCAAGCTTAAATCCTGTTGCCTCAAGGCGTTTGCGTGAACGCGGATGGCAGCTGTAAAGAATCGGCATATTATATTTCTCGGCCATTTCGTTGATGGCGTTGAAGAGGCTCATGAAGTTCTTCTCGGTGTCGATATTTTCCTCACGGTGAGCGCTCAATAGGATATATTTACCTTTTTCCAGACCAAGACGTTTGTGGATGTCGGATGCCTCGATTTCAGCCAGATTATTATGCAAAACCTCAGCCATAGGCGAACCAGTCACATAGGTGCGTTCTTTTGGAAGGCCAGTGTCGGCTAGATAGCGACGAGCATGCTCTGAATAAGCCATATTAACGTCGCTGATGATATCAACAATCCTACGGTTTGTCTCCTCCGGCAGACATTCGTCCTTGCAGCGGTTGCCCGCTTCCATGTGGAAAATCGGGATATGCAAACGTTTTGCGCCAATCACGCTAAGGCAGCTGTTGGTATCGCCCAACACGAGCACAGCATCAGGCTGAACCTCAACCATCAGCTGGTAGCTCTTCGCGATGATGTTGCCCATGGTCTCGCCAAGGTCGTTACCCACAGCTTCCATGTAAATATCTGGGTCGGCGAGCTTCAAGTCCTTGAAAAACACGCCGTTAAGATTGTAGTCGTAATTCTGACCTGTATGAGCCAACAGACAGTCGAAATACTGTCGACATTTATTGATTACTGCGGCCAAGCGGATGATTTCCGGACGTGTGCCAACTATGATGAGAAGCTTAAGTTTCCCGTTATTTTTGAATGTTGCCATAATGCTATTTTACGATGTTAGGAATGCCGTTTAATTCATTCTGGATGTATTCGAGCGAGGCGATTTTTGCCTTTGTCTCTTCGAGGTTCAGGCGGTAGGTGTTATCGCTGTTGAACTCCTCGATGGTAGCCCGTTTTATATCGCCATCCTTGAAATATTTGTCGTAGTTGAGGTCGCGGTTGTCGGCCGGCACAGCGTAGAAGTTGCCCATGTCGATAGCTTTTGCTGCCTCTTCCTTGGTGAGCAAGGTTTCGTACATCTTCTCACCGTGGCGGATACCGATGACTTTAATTTCCTCTTTCTTACCACCAAAGAGCTCGCAAACAGCCTCAGCCTGTGTCTGAATGGTGCAAGCAGGAGCTTTCTGAACGAGGATATCGCCATTTTTACCGTTTTCAAAAGCGAAGAGCACCAGGTCGACAGCCTCTTCAAGACTCATGATGAAACGGGTCATCTTAGGCTCGGTAAGTGTGATCGGGTTGCCTTTGCGAATCTGGTCGATCCAGAGCGGGATGACTGAACCGCGTGAGCACATCACGTTGCCATAGCGAGTGCAGCAAATCTTGGTGTTGCCGCTGAGACGTGATTTTGCCACAGCAATTTTCTCCTCGATAGCCTTGGTGATACCCATCGCGTTGATAGGATATGCGGCTTTGTCGGTCGAGAGGCAGATCACGCATTTCACGCCGGCGTCGATAGCTGCGTCGAGGGTGTTGTCGGTACCTATCACATTGGTTTTCACGGCCTCCATCGGGAAGAACTCGCAGCTCGGCACCTGTTTCAAAGCGGCAGCATGAAACACATAGTCGACACCCTGCATAGCGTATTTCAGGGTCGATTTGTTGCGCACGTCGCCTATGTAAAACTTGATTTTATTAGCCACTTCAGGCATACGTGCCTGGAAGTCGTGGCGCATATCATCCTGCTTTTTCTCGTCGCGGCTGAAGATGCGGATTTCGCCTATATCTGTTCTCAAAAAGCGGTTCAGCACTGCATTGCCGAAACTGCCTGTACCTCCGGTGATAAGGAGGGTTTTATCTTTAAATACGCTCATTTTAGAATGTTTTGAAACTGCAAATATAATAAATTATTTGAATTGCAATATTTTTCGACATAAATTTAAAAAAGGGCCGATGCATCTCTGCACCGGCCTTTGCTGTCATTGTGTCACAAACACCCGCCAGCTGCCGTCCTTCTCGCCTCGCTCCACGTACTTCTTCTCCAGCAGCTGGCCCAGGAGCTTCTGCACCGCCGCCACACTGATCCCAGCCGTAGAGCTCATGTCCGCCAGCGTCAGCGCAGGTTGCGTCTGCATGGCGTTCAGAATCTTTGTGTAGTTTGGCGTACGGAATGCTATCCGCTCACCGTCATACCACCACACATTATCATCCTTCTCACTCACAAACAGCACGTCGTTGTACACCTCCGTGGCCATCAGTTCGTTGAAGTACTTCAGGAACGGCCGGATCTCACGAAGCTCCGCGTGCGCCCCATCTGCGGGCACTGGCCCAACTTCCAAATCAGCCTGATGCAAAGCCTCCAAATATTCGCTCTTCAGGCGGCTTCTCACAACTATCATCGGATAATCATGACGTGTTAATATGAAGTTCACCATCAGTCGGGCAATGCGTCCGTTGCCGTCCTCGAACGGGTGGATACGGATGTAACGGTAATGGAATAGAGCCGCCAACTCTACTGGCGACAGTTTTCCCTCCTGCTCAGCTGCATTGTACCAGTTCACCAGATCCGTCATCAATGCCGGGGTCTCCTCGGGCGAAGCATAGTCGAAGCGGTCGCCGTAGCGGGTAATCACACTATTCGGTCGTGTCTTGTACTGTCCCGCGTGTACCGTATAACTCGTCTGCACACCTCCCGGAAGGTCACGATACACCGTGTAGTCCTCCCGCAGCAACGTCTTATGTAGCGTCCGGATGAAGTTCTGCGTCAGCGGCATCTCCTTCACACGAGCCTCCTCTGTCATCATCTTCAGTCCCACGTTACTAGCCGTCATCTCCTGCACGTCCCGCACGTCAGCCTCACCGATCACCTTGCCGAACAGCAGCAGAATCTCCGTCTGCCCATAGGTCAATGTATTGCCCTCGATGTGGTTGCTGTTGTAGTTGAAGTCCACGGTGAATCTGCGACTCAGCCGCTCCCTGTCCTTCTCCGACAGAGGTTGCAAAGCCCGCCATACTTCCAGCGCCTTCTTGATATTCAGATACTTCATACGATACAAATCTTTGTCATTTCGGCCGCAAAGATACAAAATGTTTTTGAAATGGTTGTAATATTACAACCTTTTTTACGAAATTTTATAATTCCCCTAATAAGGCCTATATAAAACAGCAATAAGGCCGATGCATCTCTGCACCGGCCCTTGCCTGAAAAATTAAGCTCTTAAGCGATAAGCCACTAAGCTATTAAGCCCACTAGATGTGGTACACCCCCTCCAGCGGGCATATATTATGGCAGTCGAGCACCACTTTGCCTTTCAGCTTGTCCCAGTTTTGCTTGATGTGGTCGTGCTTCACCATGATGACCTCCATACCGTGGGAAGCCATCATCAATGCTGTGGGCAGTCCAATGTAGCCCAATCCAATTACGTTGATCATATTGTTAAATATAAATGTAAGATGTCAAATGTAAGATGTATTTTGATAGGCTAGTGCCTGAGTATTCTTATTACGATGAGCAGTACGGTGACTGCGATGATGATCCAGAATGTCCACTTCAGTATGCCTCGGAAGATGGAGGCTCGCGGTTCGCTGTCGGGATTCCGGGTCAAGCCCGGAATGAGGGTACCCGTGGTCTGGTTGGTTTCTTCCTTGGCTATGCTGTCGCGCTGGAAGAACGTCGAATCGTTTGTTGTTATTGTGTTGTTGTCGGTTTTTTGTATGCGGTCGCGAGTGCGTGAGTGCAGGCGCTCGGTGTCAACACTGTCGTGCCGCTCCACTCGCGACTCCTGGTTGTGCTCAGTCGTCAGACTTCGCTTGCTGGCGCAGCCCGTCATACACAGGACAATGGTCGCGATGAGGGCAGCGGTCGATGCGCTGAATCGCATTGCGCAGCTGTTTTACTTCGTCGCGGAGCTCGCCCACCTCGCGCTGCAAGGGCTCAGCGATATAGGTGCGCCACTCCTTGACGTAATCTACACTTAAGTTCATGTCCTTCTGGCGGTTGTCGGCTTTCAGGCCTTCCACCTCTTGCTGATGGCGACGTCGGTCGAGCACGTTGTCCACCAGTGCCTCCATGTTCTCGTCGATGCCGTCGGGCATCCTCTTCACCGCCTGCTGCAGACGGCACTCGCTGCATCTGTCCTGCTTGCGCTCGCGATAGCAGCGTATCATTTCCTCTTTGGTGAAATATTCCATTGTTTTATCTCCCATGCTTTTAATTATAAAATAAGTGGGGCGGCAGCCCAGCGGCCTCGCCGCCCCAAACTCACAACTGTCAACTATCAACTGTCGTTAGTCTTCCCCTTGGAGGCCGCCGCCAGAGCCGGAACCCTTGGTGAAGGTGCGGCTGGCCACCGTGCTGCTCACGTTGTCCTTCACGGCAATGGCTTTCACTGTGGTGGTGGCTGTCAGCGTCAGGGGCTCACTGTAGGCGGTGCTGGCGCTGGTGGGTGTGCTGCCGTCGAGGGTGTAGTGGATGGTGGCGTCAGCCGGACCGCTGATGGTCACTTCTGTGCTCTCCTCAAACGGAGTGTCACCGCTGATGGTAGGCGCAGTCACAGTCGGAGTTTCAGCACCACCGGAGTTACCGCCAGAGTTGCCGCCCTGCTGGGTGCCGCTGCCCGAACCGCCGCTCTGCGTGCCGCTTCCGCTACCCGAGCCGGAACCGCCTCCCGTGCTCATCTCCGTGCCGCCGGCGTTGGCTGTGGCCGACGCCACGCCCAGGTCGGCCATGGTGCTGACGGGGTCGAGGAAGTCCTCGCGGGTGTTGATGCCGCCGTAGCTCTTGGCCGAGGCCAGGAAGGCCGCCTCGCCCTGATACGAGGCCATGATGTCGCTCACCACCTTCATGCGCTGGGTCGAGACCTGCTTCTCGCCGTCGCCGTCGTTGCGGCTGTGGATCCAGCTGCCGCCCGCGTTGCTCAGCGCGATGCCCATGCCCAGCACGTAGCCCGTGCCTGCCGCGGCAACCGAGCTGAAGCCGAGGGCCGAAACCACGTTCCACAGCTTCGTCTGGTCGGTGGTGCTCATCACCATGCGGTAGGGGTCCATCGAGGCGCGTGGCACGCCCTCGCTGTCAACCATCTGCTCGGCGTAGAAGAACGTCAGCTGGTCGTCGGCCTGCCAGTCCTTGTTGTTGGCCAGCACGGCCGCGCTGAACTCGCCCACGGTGGTGTTGGCGTCAATCACCAGGCTGCCCAGCCCGATGTTGGTCACCAGCACGCCACCGGCATTCAGGCTGATGGCGATGGGGTTGAGCGAGCCGAGGCTGTACTGGTAGTTGCCCAGCACGCAGCCACCGCACTTGCGGTCCTGCTTGGTGATAAACACGGGGTTGCGGTCGTAGTTCACCTGCACAAAGATGTTGAAGTCATTCTGCCCGGCCTCCTTGCCTTCGAAACTCTGCATCTTCTTGCAGCGGAACAGCTGGTAGTTGGCGCTCACGTTGGCCAGCTGGCAGCGGGTGTTGGCTTGTTTCTCGCTGCGGCGGGTCATGCCGCGGCGCTTGGGGTTGCGGGCCAGGATGGTGCCGTGGTCCGTTTGGCGGGTCTGGAACATCTCGTCCAGTTTGCCGCTCGTCTGGCTGAGGAAATCTGTTGCTCTTGCCATAGTTTGGTTCTCCTTTCTTTGTTTGGTTAATGATTTGGTTTTTTATATCGTTATTTGGTTATGGTTCTTGGTTTCTGGTTCGGGCATAAAGAAGGCCCACACGGTCTGCCGTGCGAGCCTCCTAAAATTTTTCTAATATAATGGTTTATACTTTAATTCGATGTCGCTTTCTGCGCCAACTGCGTCCGGCAGCTTCCGGCGCGTTTTTCATAGCCATGCCATTATTGGCCGTTTGAACAATGTGTTTTCCCATAGTGTGTAAGTTTTTTTAATTTTGTTAACAAATAATTATTTTTCTTTGAACCGTGTTTCGGAATCTCTTTACTGTTTCTTGTCCGCGGCAGGTCACGCCTTACTGGTTAGACATTTCGATGGCCTTCTTCGACTGGGCGAGAAGCTCGTCCCATTTGTCCATCGACTTTTTCACCTTCCTATCTAGGCTTTCATCCCAGGTCTTCTCGAACTCCTTGTCCGAAACTGAGTTGGCCCGGATAGTATCAATCCTGTCAATGAGGTTTTCTACTTGTATCATAATTTTTGTTGCGGGTTATTGATATGCCCTTTTTTATTGATTAATACTTATATTTAAATGGGGGCCCGCTTGGTTGTCAGCCCTTGCGGGCCCCTCCTTATTTTTTTATTTGGCTATCTCCTTCGCCACCAGCTTCAGCAGTTTCTTCTCCAGTTTCAACACCGTCTCCACGTCAGTCTTCAGTGCAATGGCAATGCCAACATAGGTGTCGTCTTTAGACATGACGTCGAGGTAAGCCAGCAGTTCAGGATGGTTGGCCACGGCTTTGCGTGCAATTTCGTAGCCATTGTCGCGCATCTCAGCCTCCCACTTCCACTGGGCAGCGATTCCCATCTCCATCGACTCACGGTCTTCGTCGTAGTCGCTGAGCAGTGAGAGCTCCGGCTTCCCGTGTTCGTAGTAGTCCTCGATGATGTGTCCCATCTTGCTTTTGGCAATGTTGATAAGCATTGAGCTGAGCTCGCGGTTGGGTTTCCAGTGCCATTCGCCGCAGAGCAGCGCCTGCAGGCACTCTTCACAAATAACATCGACGGCATCGCCGCCCATTGCCGCACGAGAGAAAGGCCCATTCTCAAGACTGAATCCGCGATGGATGATCTCGTGATGCACCCACCGCCTGAGTTTCTTCAAGGCTCTTTCCCTTTCGTTCGGAGTGATGGCCGCTAAGCGCTGCCATTCCTCCATAGTGAGTTGTACTTTTTTCATAATTGAAAGAAGTTTTTTGTTAATATATATGGTTAATTATCGCTTTCGGGTCTCCGCGTCAGCCATGCCACGTTTCCGAGGCCCTTCATCTGTATCTTATCTTGCTTTTTTGAATTTTTCGTCATACGCTGCAATTTTTTTTCAATTTTTCTTTTCCGTAAACCAAACAGCGGGCATCAGAAGCCTTTCGCTTCCAATTCCCGCTGCCTTGACAGAGCCGGTAGTCGATTGGGCATCCCTTGCCCTTTCTACCTGTATCTTATCCTACAACACAAAAATACGACTTTTATTTCATAGAAATTTCAGTTTTATCGAAAATTTTTTCAGCATAAAAAAAAGCCCGCCGTCAGGCGAGCCTTTTTTTCTGTGTAATCTGTGAAATCTGTGTGACCCAATCACATTTTCTGGTCCAAGTTCTTCCCCTTCTCTTCGTGCTCGAAGTTCGGGATGAACTCCTTGATGGCCTCAACCACTTGTGCCTTAGTGAAGTCCTCTTTGGCAAACAGTCCTTCCAGTTTCTCGAAGAAGGCGTTCACCTCCGTCATAGGCCTGCGGGTGGTTTCCTCCACCACACCCAATGCCATGAAGCGGTTCATGTTGATGCGCTCACCCGGGATGTAGAACTCCTCGTAAGCCTTCTCACCCGTAGTATCTGATTTGAAATAAACCACAGGATAAGTTGTACCCTCATAGCTCATTTCGCTGGCATACTTTTTTGCCTCAGCATCGTTTCCACATTCTTTCTTAGTAAAGCCTTCTGCTTTCACAAATTGGTCACAGATTGAAGAGAACGTCAGCATCTGATCTTCACCCAACTTGGGGAAGAACACTTCCCCACCATTGCCCAGGATACAAGCCAGCATACAGATCTGTCCTGATTCCTCAGGCGAAACGAAGTAACGCTTCACATCGCTTGGTGCTGCCAGCGGCTGCTTCTTCTGCAAACGGTGAATCCAGCCATCAGGCAATGAACCATTACTGAACGCCACATTCGCAAAACGGGCAGTCGTCACCTTGAAATACTTGTTGTAAGCCATCACCAAGTCTTCCATGATGCGCTTCGAGGCGCCCATGATGTTCACAGGGTTTGCCGCCTTGTCGGTCGATACGCAGAAGAAATGCTTCGGTGGATACACCGTCAGCAAATCCATCAGCTTCTTGGCCTTGATGTCGTTGTTCTCAATCAGTGCCTGAACAGAATATCTGTCCTTCTCCGAGCGCACATGCTTGTGTGCAGAGAAGTTGGCCACAATGTCGAAGCCCTTCTCCTCACGGAAGATGCGCTCAAAGATGGGGTCAGCGAAGTTCAGCGTGTAGCAGCGGAACTCGTCCGGCACATAGAGGCCGTTTGTCGAGCGCACATCGCGCACCAGCTCTGCCAATCCGTTCTCGTTCAGGTCCACCACCACCACACTCTTAGGCTCAAAGCGCAGCACGGCCTTGATGAAACTGGAACCGATGCTGCCTGCCCCACCTATCACGCACACTTTCTTTCCTTTTATTTCACGAGTAAGCGTTTCCGCATTAGCCTTGATGTCAGGCTCAAACATGCTGGTAGGCCTAAAAGTAACGCTATCAGCTATAAATTTTTCCAGATTAAACATATTTCTATTTTTGTTTGTTTCTTACTTTCTTTTGTACTTTTGATAAGGATTCCTTGGAGCCTCTGGATACATACGCTCAATTAGTCCCTCTTCCAACATAGAGGGAATAATTTCATTTAGCAAATAATCTGGTTTCCTATCTACAGCTCTGGCAATATCCTCAAGCGCAATCCATTCTTCACAGGCATCTACAATGAAGCCATATAACTCCTTCCTGCTCATCCTCTTTTTCCGAGGCTTGCTTATAGGATTACTTCCAAGGTTACTTCCAAGGTTACTTCCAAGGTTACTTCCAAGGTTACTTC